>Ga0302188_10000233_pt1 | contig 47166 bp, 51 predicted proteins | sample II_Bog_E2_1_FD_198783 | JGI IMG/M metagenome (GOLD analysis project Ga0302188, IMG submission 198783) | Peat permafrost microbial communities from Stordalen Mire near Abisko, Sweden - II_Bog_E2_1 | ecosystem: Environmental > Terrestrial > Soil > Wetlands > Peat | place: Sweden: Abisko... | reverse complement strand
ACCCCAACCCCAACCCCAACCCCAACCCCAACCCCAACCCCAACCCCAACCCCAACCCCTATATTCTTTTTCAAGGAACAAATATGTTTTTCCGTCAAATATGAATCATATAAACATATATATTGCTGCTTCATTTATTTATTTTAAAAATTCATTTAGTCTTCTAAAGAATATCAATAATTTCAACCGGATTGATAGAGGGCATTTTTACTATTAGAAAAGCACATTCTGTAACAATTCTACCATTGGGTTAGCTCAACAATTATTATATCTTTATTCACTTCTTTCGAGTCACTTTCCGCATAGATCGAGGGATTGGAGGTTGCCAGCGATTTTTTATCGAGTAGTTAAGTTTAATTAGCTATTTTTCGCTGAATTATGAGATATTTTACTACTTCTTTCAAGCGCAAATTGTTTTGATTTTGTGGATGAGAATATTTCTCATAGGTTGTTTGATTTTGACGACAATTATCGATCTGTACTATCAAAAGATAACTATTTTTATTCACGCTTACGTAATTGGAAGGGCAAAAAGACAACAAATAAACAGATTGTAACAACATCCAATTGTTATTACTATAGTTATTTCCTAATTGCTGTCGCTATCAAGTAAAATTAAGTCTAAATATAATTCGTTGTACTGATTATATGATAGGCAGTGTTATAGCATATGTAAGTCAAAATTAGGACCAAAAACATAAAAAAGTTGAAATAGTTATTGCTTCCAACGCAGTTACCGATCCATGGACAATGATGATCATAAACCTGCACACACATGTTGCATATATAACAATGTCGAGATCTGGGGGGTTTTAACGTCTAAATCATTATCCATTTACGTTGCAGAAAAAGCATATTTTGGAGGGATGATTGTATCGGAGCATTTGAAAGAAGTGATCTTTAGGCCAAGCGAGAATTTTACCTGGATTGCTATGATAGAGTAGAAAAAATTGAACAGCAACTACGAAACCTATTCCTAATCCAACCAAAGTGAGGATGCTGGCAGTTTTAGCTCGAAAAGGAATGAGAAATGCAATGTTGATGAGATAAGTCGTCATAAATAGGAAGATAAAGAAATAAAATGGAAAGTTACGACGAGAAGACTGACTAAAACGTGACTGCAAGTTTAGGAGAGATAGGAGTCCCATCTTATCGAGGATCATACTTGCAATTTGAGTGTAGTCCCTCTCAACAGCTAAATCGTAAGCAGTTTAACCCTTTAAATTTTTAATATTGCGATCGCATCCCCCGAGCAATAATTTTTTTACCACTCTACTACTACCAGACAGCACGGCAAGATGTAGGGGTGTCATGCCATCTATCTAATCTTGGCAATCGATTTATGCACCCCAGGCGATTAAAGCCTAGACTGCATGGTCCATAGCCATGTAGCTCGCCCAATGAAGTGCTGTATTGCCTTTAGCATCTGTAAAGCCGATCTTTAAGCCTTTTCCCATGAAATAATACTATCAGATTACAATTTACGTACCATTAAAAGCGGGGAGCCACCCTGAGCTGCAAGCAGCAGACAGTTCAATCCTTCGTTATTTACTTTATATAAGTCTGCACCATTCTTTTTTAATAGCAAAACTATTTTTAAATTATGCCTGAATACAGCGTAATGAATGGGGGTAAATCCCTATGAATCCTTACGATTAATCCACTCGTATTTCTTTTGAGGATTAAACCTGCTGCTGTCTATCTGCTCATGTTGTTAATATGCAAGCAGTAAATACTGCATAATTTCAAAATTGTTGCCGTCTGAAGCAATATGCAGAAGGGAACAACCGTTTTCGTCAGTTATTTCATCGATCTCATCGAAATTTTATTCGATGAAACGCTTTGCTACTTAATACTTCAATGGCAGACGAATACTTTCAAATATCCATTTATGCATGAATTTATTATCAGTTAAAGAAAACTATGATGCTATGATTAGGATCAAAAATATGCTGCTATCAAAGTCGAAAAGAAAAAATATTCAGGAATTTATTATTTAACGAAGTTATAACTATGATTTGAAGAAATTGATCATGATTGACTCTAATTGATTTGCTTAGATTATTCTTTGAAAAATAGTTTGATTGAGTCGTAATTGATTGTAAATTATATCATGCAAGTTGATAGACAGTAAATTCAAATGTTTAATTAACTATAGGTTAATACTAATGAACAGCAACCAGGAATCTTCTTTGTATACTTCCAGTGTCCGTAGCTACAAAAATATTGGTCTTTCCCCAATGAATGACAATTTTATTAAATATCTAAACAACAAGCATACATTCGATAAGTCTTCGGAGGAAGAGTATGACTCTCATAATCCTGCTATATTGAGGCGTAATCAATCATTCAATGCATTTACTTCCAAAATATTAGATAGACCTAGCCTCGAAAGGCGTGAATCATCAAAACCAACTTTCTAAAAAGTGGACATTTATTCAAGCCTTCACAAACCAAATTCTGAAATAGCAGTTTTACAAGCACAGATTACTCGTTATGCGAGTAATGAGTTAATTTTACAAACCTAAAAATAATTGTTAGTGAAGTAAAATCAGCGCCTTAAAGAGTAAATCGATTACCTACGATAAAAATAATCATAGTTTAATCAGAAAAGCGAAGAGTTAATGAAAAGTCAGTCAAAAGTAGAGATACTGGAGAGGTAATATCATAATTTACTCACTGAATATGAACGATTTAAAATAAATTTTAATGGACCAATACTTGAAAATGTAAGGAATAGTCGAGAAATTATATTCAATTCACCACTAAAGATAGGGGATAAATATAGAGAGCGTGGAAGTTATCAGTTGCCAGAATATTAACATCGAATAACAACAATACAAGAGGAAAATGCCAATGATATTCCACATACTCTGACCATTATAGGATAGAGAGATAGAGCGAATTAAAAAATCAATTGGAAGAGAGTAAGCGGAGCGGGAACCAGTCCTATTAACAAAATCGTTGATTCTGACAATAAAATAAATCAAGCCGCGCTTGCAATATAAGACTTTGACAATAAAAATCCGATTAGTCGTAAAATCCATCGATATACTATAAGTGGCAATACAAATAATGATGAGATGATGCTATCAAAGGAAAAGATCAATGAAGGATAACAGGAACATCATTCATCTTCATCAATTTATAACAGCTCAGATAGTCCAAAGAATAGCAAAAGAGCAGTCGATCAAAAATACATGAACAAACTAAAAGAATTTTAGAAGAGGGCACAAAATGCAGAGATATAAGTAAAAAATTTGCGATTGAAAAATATTGAGCTTTATGGCAAGAGTGAAGAGATTGAGGCAGCAAAAATAAAATACTTATAACAAATCAATCAACTCAGATATTAAAAATCAAAACAGTTAGCAGACTAAAAGTAGAAATAAGGAGAATATCAAACCAAATTAGAGGAAATTAAAAGAGAACTGGAAAATGTTAGTTTAGATAAAAATAAAATATAATTAGCAAATCACAATTGCCAAAAAGTGCTAGTAGCCTTGAAGGAGGAAAAATCTTTAGCTTAAGAGAAGGTGAAGCGATTGGAAAAAGATACATAAGAATATGAATAGTAGAGAAAAAATGCAAATATAGTATTAGGCAAATATTAATAACTTGTGCAATAGCTTAGTTCCCAAAAGAAATAAAGCAATTAAATTAGAATAAAATATTAACAGCAAAAATTACTATTAGAACAGATATAGTCAACTAAAAAGGATGAGTATCTTAGCAAACTTTAATAACTGAATGAGATCAACTTGAAATTAAAGACAGAGCGGGACGGACTCACTGCGGAGTTGATTAAACTCAAACAGGAATGCTGCATCATGCAGGTTTAGCTAACAAAATGGAGATAACAGAACAGACTACAAGTAGATAATACTATTAGATTAACAAATATGATTTAACACTACAAACAAGAAAATATACGCCTTTACGAATTGGGTAATTCCTGGAAGTAAATATAGAGGCGCACAAAAATGATGAAACACATGAATTCCACAATAAATCATCTTTGGGAGATCAAGGAAGTGGAGTATAGTAACATCAACGATGTTATTCAACAGCTCAACAAATTAATATAATGATATATGCTTTCGTACAATCCAGAAACATATTTTTGCAAGGGATAATGATATTTTGATTTTGATAGTAGTGGAGAAATAGTTAAAATCTTATTGAAAATATAAACCAAACATTTGGTATGAATAGTTGAATATAAAGCATGGTTCATTAAGATGTCATAGATATTAAAATGTGGGAAAAATATTTTTATCGAATATTAATGTACCGATCTAACAAAACAGAGATGGAATATCTCCTTTCTTCTCTCATCATCAAAACGTTGCATTTTTTATTCTTTTATATTTTTGAAAAGCATCAGAAATTATAAAGAACATTTTCTTGTTGTAATATTCTGATTGCTTTCGTTGATGTCTTGCAAAGAACTTAAATTTATGAAAATCAAGGAGTTTGCATCCCATATAGTTGATGAATTAGTCGACTTCTAGTTGAATTGCCTGCTTCCAGGAGTAACTATGGAAAATTGTCTAGTATTTTTGATCCTATTTTGTGAGTTGTAACACCCTTATGAATATAATTGCAACGATGACCATATCCACAATAGCCCTGCTTAATGAAAGTGAAACAAGCTTTTGTTTTATAGGATGTATTGGTATTTTTGTTGCAACGCAACTCCTAAAGTCCATGAGCGAATTGGCACTTCTTGCCATATGGACAATACCCTGTCGTCATAAAATTTTTGCAGAGAGAACTCTTTAATTTAAAGTCTAGTATTTTGTCATGGGCATGAATATGTTTCTTGATGCAGCATGGGGCGTCATTTTACTACCCTTCGGTGTCAGGTTCTTATTTAACTGGTGAGTAATTCTGGGGTTGACTAATGACGTGTTCTATCATGCCTAAATTAATTAATACTTATCTCTCTTTTTCTCTTACAAGAATAAGACTCATAATTACTGATAAAATATGATCAGGTACTACCAATTTTTAATAAAAAAAAGAAGTCATCAGCTTATGAATATGATAGTTAATCAAGGATACGAGGGGAAACAAATAACAAGGAGTTTCTAACTATTATTGATGAATAAGCAAAGAAGTACACTTCAAATGATTTTAAGTCTATAAAATATCACTTTTGTCAAAGTTATAAATTATTCTCAATTATTTTTTATCAGTCACTCCATACACTATTTATTAATTTATCATAGATATATCTGATATTAATTAATGTCAAAAATCCTACTCCTATTGGCCCTGATTGCGCTGACTCTGTGCAACATCCACTTGAACATCAAGTTCAGAAGCTTCCTTGATGGTGAATCCGCTTTCAGTGAAGTCACTGCCAAGCAAATTTACAACCAATTCTACTCCCCTTACACTGTCAAGTCTGATGCAAGATTCAAAATCTTCATGAGCACTCTCATTGAGATTAGAAACCACAATATGGGCAAACACTCTTGGAAGCAAGGCATCAACGACTATTCTGATATGACATTTGAGGAGTTCAATGAAGAGCGTCTCATGAAGCCACAAGATTGCTCAGCCACCAACAGCTTCCAAATCAAGGAATAAGCCAAGCTTTCAGCTATCCCCGATGCTTATGAGTGGAACAACTTCGGTGCAGTTTCACCAGTCAAGAACCAGGGATCATGTGGATCTTGCTGGACTTTCTCAACTGTGGGCTCTCTTGAATCCCACTGGAATATTCTTGGAAAGGGCAAAAACGTTACCTTCTCTGAGCAACAATTGGTTGATTGTGCTGGAGACTTTGACAATCACGGTTGCAGTGGAGGTCTACCCTCTCATGCTTTTGAGTACATTCGACATGCTGGTGGAATTGAGAGTGATGTTACTTATCCTTATACTGCCAAGGACGGAACTTGTGTGTTCAGAAGATCAATTTCTGTTGGATATGTAAGACATGGAAGCTACAACATCACTCAAGGAGATGAAGTCTAACTCGCAGAGAGACTTTACAGCGCTGGCCCCATTGCTGTTTCCTTCCAAGTCGTTAACGGCTTCAAGAATTACGTGAGCGGAGTCTACACTGTTGATAACTGTGGAACCACTACCAAGGATGTAAACCACGCTGTTTTGGCTACTGGTTATGGAGTTGAGAGCGATACTCCCTTCTGGAATGTTAAGAACTCTTGGGGAGCAACTTGGGGAAATGCTGGATACTTCAAGATAATTCGTGGAAAGAACATGTGCGCAATTGCTCAGTGCAACTCCTATCCTCTGATTGATACCGACAGACTTGATGGCCTCGAAAGTGCTATGTGATTCATCATCCTCAAAAAACAAATTAAATAATGTGAGCTATTTGAAGAATTATTTTTTTCTTACAAATTTTATGATAAAACTTTAATGTGAAAAAGTAAAGAGTTAAGTCATATTGGATTGCTTCAGTATAAAATTAAAAAAATAATATAGTTATTTTTAGTAACTTATTTATTTTTATTCACTGATAACGTTTTCTTGCAAATTACAGAGGTGTTTATGTGATTTAGTTGATAAATTTATAAATAATTAGAGAAAAAAAATATGATTTCGTGAAAGGAATGACACATCATAGCCGATAAGAGAAAGGATATCTACAATTAACAATACTATTAACTGGTAAAACAGAGCTAGATGTTTATGATAATTTAAGCTATAGCCAATGATTAAGTCAGTAAATATTGCATTGATATATATTTTCAGTCAAAAGTTAAATAAAATTGATTTTAGTGATAACTCTATGGGCAATGAGGTTTTAATGATAAATTGGGTTTTGGTTGATCCCATCATGAAAATTCTGTCTATCCACTTCAAATTAATCAATTTTGCTACTAAAGTCAGCAGTGTCAACTCCAAATTATAATTATCAAGTCCAAAGAGGAGAATCTTTGATGCCATCACTGCATTAACAAATTTAGACAGAAAAGTAAGTTGTATATCCTCAAACTCGTCTTTCTATCTCTCACTCCCACTCAGATCACCCTTCCTAGCTGAAAAAAATATCCAAGGATACAATTAATATCATTGAACCTGTTGAATTAACTAACAGATCCAAAGAAGCTCTTGAGGAGGGTAGTAAAGCCTACAATAGAGGGCACTGGTCTTATGATTAAAACAAGAGTTATCACTGGTTTCTATAGTTGCACTTTCAGCACTTCCTAAACCGTCATCTTCGTCGCATGGACAAAATCTTTAAATCTATGGAGATATTCGTGGGAACCAGAGTGGCTGAACAGTGCCGCAGCCATCATCAAAAAATGGAAAAAAAATACTTTAATTTTACCACAATAATTGCTAATCTTAGGAATCAGCACTATGGAGGGCTTGATCCTGCTGTTATTGCTTAAGAAATGGAAAATACTGGAGTTATTATAGAGGATCCATTGGCTACATCAGAGGAAGTTACTACTGCTCAAACAGGCAATTTAAAGTCTAAGCAACGCAGAAAAAATGCTGTTAAATCTATAAGTAAATAGGTTAAAATGATGTAGATTAAAGATGATACGCTCCTTCCCCTCACCCTATCCTCTCCTGGCTAATAAAAGATCATTTAAGAGGAAGAGAAGAAGTAATAAGTCAATGCAGAGGGGATGAATATGCTTCATTTGCTCTAGGATTCAAACCATGGTATTGACGAAGTTTCTCTCTTTCATGAGAAAGATGAGCATAGCTTGCTATTCTTCAGCTCTATGCTTCCCTGATGTATTTAATGAACCCAATATAAAATCAGTTTGTTTTATTGATAAATATTTCTGACAGGATCTTCCTAGAAAAATCTAAGATATTATTACAATATTTTGATGTTGAATTGTAAAGGTCGTATAATTTTTTTCTTCTGTCTTTTTTGAGCGTTGCCTGAATCATAAAAAATATGTCATAAGTAAATTATTAACAAATGCTGAATATGATCTGATTTGAAGCGGTAGTTATAATTCAATATAAGAAATGAAATATCTATTGAATTTGGTTCTTATCTTGCTCTTTTTGCAAGTATCTACTTGCAAGTCTTAGTACAAAGTCACCAAAACTACTAAAACATTAACCAGTGTGACTCTGTAACTTTAGTACTTTGGAAAAGATGACTACTACATCAAAGACAACAATCCCATTATCAAAAGACTAAAATTCATCTTTCAGTCATTGGTTTCTGGAGAGTTTTACTTTAAAATTACTGATCTTGAAGGCACTAGATTCTAACTGCCCAAAGGAGACCCCTTTCCTTACGATCAATATTAAAAATTTAGTTATCCGATATCTGCTCTCGGGGCCTTTCTGACTTATACAGAAAATCCATTTGATTTCTAAATTAAGCAAGATCAATATTCAACTGTGATGTTTTCAACCTATGAAAATGATTTCATCTTCAGTGATCACTACATTTAGATTGGAACAAGAGTGGCTTCCGATCATATCTATGGTTTGGGCTAAAGATTTTCGCTTAACTTTCGAAAAACAACAGGAAAATGGACCATTTTTAACAGAGCCTGTGATCAAGAAATCGATCCTGGAACAGGAATTCAGACCTATGGATACTACCCTTTCTATTTACTCTAAGGTCCTTACCATGCATCTCATATAAGTTATTTTAAGAGTACACATGCTATGGATGTGATAAAATCATAAAAAAATGATAAACATTATCTTACTTATAAAGTGGTAGGCGGAATACTTAATTTCAGATTTGTTCTTGGAGAATAACCTTTGTATGTAATAAACAAATTCTTTGAAAGCTGCATTGGGCAGGTTGCTATTCCACCTTTCTGGTCTTTGGGATTTCATCAATCGAAATGGGGCTATGACTCAGTTGAAGCATTGCAGTAAGTTATTAAAAAATATAAATAAACAGGATTGCCCCTTGATACAATTTGGAGTGATATCGATTACATGATTGATTTTAAGGATTTCACAGTCGATTAGGAGAACTTTCCTCTTTCAGAGATGAAAAAAATAACGGATTAGTTCAGATATGTCCCTATTGTTGATGCGGGAGTAGCCGTAGATTCAGAATTTTACGAAGAAGGACACAAGAGAGATATCTTCATGAAAGATGCTGATGGTGGTGAGTATATAGGCTTTGTATGGCCAGGACCAACAACTTTTGTGGATTACTTCCATCCAAATGCAACCAAATACTGGATGGATATGCTGAGTGGACTTCAATCTAAACTGAATTTTTCCGGAATATGGCTTGATATGAATGAAATATAGAATTTTTGTGACGGGCCTTGTTCTTATACGAACAAAACTTCAATCTTTGACTACTCGAAAGATCTACCTTACCAGCCAGGTAGAGAAGTCATAGAAACTGGAACAATTTCACTTAACTGCACTCATTACGGTGGAATTTAAGAGTTTGATACTCATCCCCTCTTCCCACTCATGGAAGTTTATGCAACTTATCAGTATCTAAAATCTAAAGGTCGACCCTTTATCCTTTCTCGCAGCACTACATTTGGTTCTAACAGATACGGTTTTCATTGGACTGGAGACAATCATGCCTCTTGGTAATTTTTAAGAAGTTCAGTTATTGATAATATGAACATAAACTTAGCAGGTCTTCAAATGGTAGGCCCTGATATTTGTGGGTTTGGAGGAAACACAACAGAAGAACTATGTGCGAGATGGTATCAACTAGCTGCTGTTTATCCATTTGCTCGAAGCCACAGTGATTACTTTTCAAATTCTCAAGAACCTTATGTATTAGGAGATTTAGTATTATAATCAGCATTCTCAAACTTAAAACTAAGATATAGCTTACTCAAGCAATACTACTCCTTCATGATTTCTAATCGAGGAAGAAATCTGTTCTTCCTTTCTCTCGCTTTGATCGGAAATGGTATTTAAAGCGATATGGATATGGAGAGATATGATATGATCAGCAATACCCAATTTTTTATAGGTGGAAGTTACTTAATGGCTGCTCCCATTCTTGAGGAAGGAGCGACATCTAGAATAGCTTATTTTCCCTATCGTTAATATAATAACTTGTGGAGAAATTTCCACACTGGAGAAATTTATAAACCAGGATTTGGTTAAATTGTCAACTCCCATATGAACGATAAGCTTCCTCTCTTTATCTTATAGGGATTTTTATTTTTTATCCAAAATGTTACCGAAATTACAAAGACTAATCAACTAACAGATACCTTTATCTTACTAGCTGCTTTAAAATATAATAATCTTTCAACACCTCAATAGCATGTATATGACTCAAAAGGATGGATAGCATCAATTGCCGATTATAATAATGATAAAATAATCGATGCTTGTTTGGGAAATGGCTGCTCATATTAGGTGATCCTGCATCTTAGAATTAAGACCTCAGATTCTAGCATGTCTCTAGATTTTACTGCTTCGCCAATTATCATGCAAACCCGTGAGCCAATCTATGTCTAGATGATCAGAATGTACTTCGAACAGCAAGTTTTAAACTTCAAATTGCCCACCAAAATCAAAATATATGATAAAGTCAACATCTCCATCCCAATTACCCAAGATCAATTAAGAGATATAAATTTCTGGGAAGATATTCAAGTGAATCGCAAGAAGTAAAAACATATCCTCACTGAATCATGATTAAAACATTGAAATAAATTATAAAAGTTCTATTTTTCAGCAACTTAATATCCAAATAATATCACTCATTTTCTTAATTAAAATCAACCAAATTAGCATTAGTCTTTTTATAATCCTCCAAAGTCCACTCTAAAAGATTTCGTGGTTCATTCAACTTCTTCTTATAAGCTTGATCTATTGATTCCTCCATTTTTTTCATGACAGTTGTATTTTTAGAGTTATATTATCGCTAAATAGCAGATATCTAAATTTATGATATTTCGAACAAAAAAATTGTATCGATGAACTCATCATCGTCTATTGAGTCATAGAAATTCATATCGTTAATAAGCATCAAATTTCCTTCCATTTAGTTTGATAGAAATTATTGTTCCTTTAATTTCATTAGAGCAAGGGCTGTTTTGAATATCACTGAATACCCTTCCACCAAAAAGCATTCGAAAAAACGATAGAATTTCTCTTTTGACAATGATTTACTGAAGAGAGTGAGAAACCAAGATGGAGTATACATCACAGGCTATATACCATGACTTGTTAATCTATTATTAATTTTAGGCAATTTTTATTCCAAAAGTCTTGCGAATACTTCATTTTGCCGATTTACGAAGCCAGGATTTCGCAAGTTATCATCTGAATAGATGGAGTATGTACATATTGGCTTGTATTTACTGATGACATTGCTTATTATATAGTAAACGACCTCATCATCAAGAGTTTCAAGCAAGCGCATTGTTAAAAAATTCATTCCTTGACAATAGCCTACACGTGGAAATTTAATGGATAGTGCTTTGAGGACATTGAACAGCGACTTACGTAATACTTACTGGGACTGAAACGAAAAAGTACGAGGAATGTCGAGATTTATATCGTATACATCATAAGAGTCTTTTAGCAGTACTTTTGAATAAGTCATTGGATTGCTTTAAACAATTTGACTGACCTTTACAATTTCAGGCCATACTTTGATCCTGATACAAGAAGGAATACCTTTTCTGGTTCTTTTAATAAGAAGTTAATGATCACTATAGAGTCCCTTTTGAAGCATTTATCTCCACTTCATTACTCGTGCATTCATTCTTTTCTAGTCTTTTGCGCCACTCATTATTATAACTTCGTGAATGATTAAGCTATAGAAGAATCGGATTATCAAATTTTAAGATTTATTTTAAAATATAGTTTACAACAATAACTGCCAAACAAATAACACCTGAAAAATAATTTTGGATATATCTGAATCTCGTAATCGATATTTTCTTCATGATGACTCTTAATTTAATTGATAATTGTGATTCATCCATTAATTACGTATAAACATTCAGATAATTGCAATTTTGTTCAACCTTTGGTGATATGACAGAGAGCAGCGTCCCAGAATAGACATATTATGTTGTTGAATAATACCTGATATTGTAAAGGAATATACCACAGGTTAATACCAGTCGCTAAAGGCCAAATGAGCAGGTCAGCGACCAATGTTTGTATCATTTTGGACCGAATCAGATCTAATCCTAGTGATGCTCCTTGAATGATGCTTCGTTGTTCGACTATAGCATCCACCATATAATACCCACAATAAAAGAGGGGAGTAAAGAATACTTGATCTAAGCAGACCGACCCAGTAACTCGAAATAATTTTGTTCGCCCTTTAAAACATAAATTAGCCAAATTTGGTAGAATTTTACAATACCAAAGATGCAGCGCTGGACCGTAATAGATAACTCCAACGATAACAAATTCTTCAGTTCTATTTTTGTCCCACCCGAATGCATCATTATCGACAACTTCATAAAATACGATAGTACGTCTTTGAGCGAAATAATCTCCAACAGCAAAAAGAGCTCCACAAGTAATACTTTTAGTGATGACGGGTCTCTTCTACAGGGAGAGCTTATATGCTGCGAATATTCTTTTCATGGTCACAAATAATTATAAATTAAGCTACTAGCCAGTTTTAAGATGATCTTCTACATCCATCCAGCAACATAGTGGCAGTTAGCATGGCTATTCATTGGATAGCTTGTTGTGCAATAATAAATTTATAATAGCACAAGTATTTGATTGGATATTGATTGCTCGAATAAAATATAAAGAGAATATATTATAATATAATCAAAAAAATAATGAGCGTTTAAGTGTAATCGAATTAAACATGGAATAGACTAAGATTATTTACATTTTCAGGTGATATCCTGAATCAATTACATACCAATTATATTGTGTTAAAATCAAATAGACAAATTCAATTAAATATCTGAATATGAGGAGCAGACTACCATCTCTTTCACTGGCATTTCAATCATACAACTCACAATTATTTTAATTGTTTTACGTAAGCTTTTCAATATGTTATCGTCCTTAAAGGACATATTTTATATTATATTTAAATGAAAGATAAATCAGTCGAGAAAAAGCTCAAACCCACTCCAGTTATTCTCGTTGATTAATCACCACTAGCAGCAAGCATTGCAATCAGCAAAATGATAAATCCTTGTGAAAATAGTTCCCTAAAGCCTTCAAACCGTTTGGGGGGTGGATTCAAATATCGTCCCGAATAAAAATCATCACAACAAGATAATGGCAGTTCGAAGATACTTGCCAACCTGGCATCTAAGCTAGACAAAGTCACAGTTTACGATGAATTTGGTTTAATTAATAGCAGCATTGGTAAAAGTAAATATCGGTAACCGGCAAAACTCAATGAAAATGATCAATTTGACACTTCCAATGCTAAAGTAATCCCTGCTGAGAATCCTTGGCTGAAGACAGCAAAAGAGCCAATGAATAACAATTTTGTAGATGCAAATCGTTATGAACTTATAAAATCAAAGGAAAGAGAACAGGTGGCTTTCCATGTAAAATCGAGTTTGGAAGAAATCAATCTTTAAAATATTGAGGCTAAGCTTGAAGCTCATCGTCAATCTATGAAACCAATCGAAGAGGAATACAATATTTCGAGGGGAAAATCATTACTGTTGCCTGAACAGCAAAGACCACCTTTACGCTTCAACATTGATATCGATAAAGAGTTTAAGCAATCACAACCTCAACAAATTTATGAACTTATCAAATAGAAACAGGAACAAATAGGGAGGTCCGAGTAAGATGTAAAAATGGAAGAGATGTGGTAATAAAGGAAAAGAAAAGATCCCAAATTAGCTGAGTACGATCTTAAATATCAACAATTCTTAGTGGAAAAGTAAGCTAAAAAGATAATAGGGAGTGTAGTTCGTGATAATCTGTTCACCTGGGATAAGTATGCCTTAAAAGAGGAATTGGATAAACGAAAAACAGCAAAAAGACAGAAGAGCAAAGAAAAGGTGTATGGCCAAATAAATCAGCAATCCAATGTATTAACAGAATCACCAGAAAGAGAAGAGCCAGCTGAATCTGGATAAATAGATATAGCAGCAAAAATAGCCTCTAAGGATGATAAATTCATAAGCAAATTCATTCTAGCAGAAATAGATGTCGACAAACGCGGCACAGTCTCCAAGGATGAACTTGTTGAATATTTAAGCCGCAAAGACCATTTAATCAAAGGCTATCATATTGATCTAAAATGGCTTCATTCTGATCTTGACAATTTCGAAACAAAGCGGAAAGGCATGCTAAACCAAAATTAAATTGGTCAATTTCTTGCCACTCTTGATGCCATTCATCACCCTCCCATGATATTAAAGGAAGTATCCAATGGCAAAGTTGTCAAAACTAAACTAGATGATCTCTCCAATACAAGCTCAGAATTGTACATCTGCTATTTCAAACAGCATCGGAATAAATTTGAACGAGTCTTTCAAATGTTGGATGTCAGTGACGATAGGATTATCAAAAGATAATAATTTTTGTAAAATGTATTTGTGGATGCTGAATGCACTAATCTCCTCGAACGAACTGCTATTCAATTTAACGTAATTGGAAAAAGCATAACCTTTCGCCAAATTTTAGCGTTAGTGTTGGATGATTATCGAAAGTAAAAAAGTTAGAAGCTAAAAAGGGCGAAGGAGTATATCACCTTTGAACGATTTTAATAATATTTTTAAGTGCCAGATAGTTTGGATTTAGCAAAACTTGATCGTGATAGAAGGGATAAACTCAAAGGAGAGAAATCATCCGCTGAAATCGAAATATATGACGTTTAAGAGGAATATTTAAATCTGCTCAAAGATATCTGTTCTACTGTGCCCAGAGTTTATCAGGATTATTTAGTGGCCAGTGATTTTATTGCCATTGCCATGAGAGATCCGCAAATTTTAGCATTTGGCGATGAAATGTGTAGAATTCAGAGTGCAGAAACAAGCATTCCGGTGGAAAGCATAAAATCAGTGCTTCAAAGAATGACGAAGGAATGCGATTAATATGCAACATGGTAGATTCTCAAGACTTATTTCAGCCGTCGAGGCAGACCCTTAGACCTAGACTTATAGCTCATTAAGAAGAAAAAATAAATACGTCAACAAAAATTGAAGGAAGGAGCTAATTTTGCACGGACAAAAATTCCGCAAACTGAAGACAAATTATTCTAAACCTCCAAGAGTAAACTCCAAATGAGTCTCAAAGGAAAAGACCCAAAAATTCATTCCATAGATAAATATACAATCCCATAACCATTCAAAATAACAGATGAGTTAAAAAAGAAAGCTGATAAAAAAATGCTTTCTACAGAAGAATTGTAAATTCAATAATTGCAGAAAAAATTTAAAGCTAAGCCCATCAACAAAGAGATTTTTTAGTCTAAGCCTGAATTAATTCAGGGGAAGTTAAACAAATCCTAATAAACAAGCAATGACTACAATTATGAAGATTATTAGAACGATCGAATAGAGAGAGTTCTTAAAAAAGCGCAGTTGCAGTTTGAACAGGCTCAGCAAGCAATGGAAATTAAGAGAATGGCAGAAGTTAAAGCCAAGAACATTACCATAAACTTAGATAAGAAATGGGGCGATGTTATAAAATAACAAGCAGAAAAGCAAAAGAAATCAAAGCCCAAACCTACAGTGCCATAGGTAAGCGATCATCTTTATCCATAAAACCCTCAAGACGATAGAAAGCGTAAAATATAGAAAATAAAGTAGAATTAACAAAAGAGAGAAGGTGCTCGTAAGGCAAAGGAGAATTCAATAAACTAAATCAAAGCACTGGCAAAAAATAAAAACGAACAAGTTAGAAAAGTGGCAAGTGAGCAGAAAAAGAGAGAGGAGGAGGAGAGTAAGAACATAGCCAAATTGGAATAAAATTCATATAAACCAAAGATAACTCCCTATGAAATAACAGAGGAGGGAAAGTAAGCTAACCGCAAAAACAAGGAAGAAAAGAAACGTAGATAACAGGAGGAGATACAGAAAATGCTGTAAATGCAGAAAGACAAAAAACAGAATATTTTAAATTATCAGAAGAAGGAAAATAAATTATCATTGGAAGGTCTAGAAGATTAGGAAATTTTAGATAGGATTGAAGAAATTGACTTAGAAGACATCCTTTTGGATTAATAAGACAAATAAGAGTTTAGAAAGGAGTATGCCTTTAAGGATAAAACCAAAAAGGAAATAAAAGACAGAATTAGCGGACTTGCTGGCAGGGAGAGAGCTGCTATGGAGGCTGAAGATAAAAGATTAGCCGAAGACAAACGTAAACTTAAAGAACAAAAGCAGGATAAAATTGTAAAATAAAAAATATAGGAGGCCAAGGAAAGGAAGGAAAACGCCAACGGCACCCTAAAAACTGACACTAATTTTCATAGAAGCAACGCATTGCGCCGATATCGAGCTCTTATGTAAGGTAAAGAGCCACCTTCATAATCTGATAAGCTAAGTCGAGTTAACGGCACATAAAAGGATGAAAAAGAGGATCCTTGACGCTGATTCTATATTTTTGCTATTTATTTAATTTATCTCTTTTCAAGCTAAATTCATCTAAATAAGAAAATATTTAATAAAATGACTTTTGTTTTTTAGATAACGGCGGATGTTAGCCTTTGTTGATTATTAAATGAATAAGCTACTAGTTCAGTGATATGAAAACAATAGAATAATTTTAAATATGAAATGAAAAAAATAAAATTTTGATCAGTTAATCATTTTTTAATTATTTCATCGTTGAATTCTAAAATTGAGGCTCCATCTCGAATTATAAGTCTTTGCTACCATTTTTTTGATTTTCTAGATTTGCAATAAAAATAACTCGGACCCTACATCATCTTTCTTCAATAAAACCATGCCTTTTTATGCTTGTGAATGGCTATAGTTAATAGAATTGGCGAACTAGAAGTTGCTGGAAATATTTAATAAAAGATTTCTATATCTTCATCAACTAATGCTCGCAGAAATTTAAAAAATAAAATGGGTCAAGCTAATTAAGCTTTCATTAGCTTAAATCAACCTCATTCTAACCATTTTTGAGTTTGTTTTAATCTCAAAGGCACTTTTGGCCGAGTATCAATTGGCTATAACAGTATAGTATAATGAACAAAATAGAATTTGGGATAAAAACATCATGAACATGATGGCCTTCATTCCTCAAAAGAGCCAAATTAGAAGTATTCCAGAGGGCTGCACACTGTCAAGTCCTCACCAAAGTTTGAGTCTCTTAAACAGCAAACATGGGAGGGAGAAGCGGTGAGGGAGGTGGTGGGCATTTTAGCAAAGATTCTCTTGAGAAAAAGACTGCGCCACTTGGCCTTTGTGATGGCCGGCGTGTGGCGCTGCAAGGCACATTGTGTTGTGTGGATGAGCGCCTTCATTTGATGTTAAGAAATAATTATACATTCAAAAAATATCTGATTATGAACTAACTAAGTTTGGAGTGATTGTGATTCTAATTATATTCCATCTTTGATTGTGATCCCTGAGCTGGTTTCTGATTGCCGACTAACTTACAAAACTGAAAGTCCTTTTCTTTTATTTAAGAATAAGGATATCCGATATGAATCATCCTCCATTTTTGAGTGGTTAAAGCAATGAAAAGCCGATGATTTATAAAGTTCCAGTGAAGGTGCAATTAATCCGTTAGTGTTTTCACGACTGCTTACCTTTTTCTTAAAAACAGATTCTTTTCAATATGGAGTTTCATCTGTTTTCTCATTCAAATTTAGTAAATTGCTGAGGAAACTATTCCAATTGATTGCAATCCTCCAATTACAGTGAGCAACTGATGCTGATAGATTGTAGTAATTTTAATGTGGCACATATGTTCAAAGAGTATATTTCTCTTTTACGGGCACCATTAACTCTATTAAAAGATTGAATTAATGATAAATGAAGCTTGAAAAATCACCAATTCTTAATAAAAATATAGTTTGGGTGTGTTGGCCTTCCGTCATGCTAATAGCATAGTTATATAGGATGTAAAAGAATTTGAGTTCTGATCAAGTGGATAAAGGCGAAAGCGATTTGAATTATCTCGATAAAAAGCTACTACACATGATCGAGCTATAAATCATGGATTTAGAAAACAATCTGCGTTACATTCAAAAGAAGCATGCTATGTCGCAGATGAAAGAGTCTCTCTCACAAATATATAACATCTTTAATTAAACTGAGCCTCTCTACAAAGATTTAAAGGCACTCTTTCTGCATGAAATTATTAAAAAATTGATGAACCTCTTCGGAATTATTTACTTCACAATCATGGAACACATTAATCAAAACATCAAGAACAGCACTATCAGGCAAGGAGTCATCGCGAACAATATAAATGACGAAGAACCCAAGCAGAAAGAGTCAAAATAAAAGAAGAAGGACTATAAATTAGCTCAAACAACTCTATAAATAGAAGATTCCTTGCTTCATAAGAAATGTAATAAACTTGGAGGCATTTACCTCTATAATGAAAGCTACACTCGCCACATATACAGTAATAGAATAATAAAATCCTTGAAAAGAGAACAAAAACATTAAATGAGCAAATAAGAGCTTAGACTATAAGTGCTGAATGAACTTAATACGTCACCTTATGACACTCCTAGACCAGATTAGAATTTAGACTTATTTGCCTTCAAATTTAAGTATGGACGTGAGGATCCAGCAGCCACTTTTCATGATGAGTTACAGTCAATTTCTGATTTTTTTCGCGAATCTCAAAACTAAGCTTTTTAATTTTTAAACAAAACTAAGGACCAAAATGCGTTAATGTGCTATGATGAAGATTCATTTCATGGCACAATGTCACTTATAAAAGCTGAAAAAGAGTAAAAAATAAGGAAATTTACTTAAAAAATTTAATCTGCCTTCCAATCTATTAAACAAAAGACATAGACCAGCATGACCATTTTTGAAAATACATTGAATTAAGTGTAAAAACTCAAGTAATGTAAGCCTCCGTGTGTCTTCTATGAGAAATAAGCACAAACTGATTTTAATATTGAGTAGGAGTTGTAAGTTTTCCGTCGAAAATTGGCAGAAGCTGAAGAAAGATATGAAATAATGCTGGAGTTAAAGAAGAGAGAGGTGGAAGAGAGCTTATCCGCAGGAATAGAGCTATAAAATTCATTAGGCACTAAAAACAGATAAATTGTGTATTTGAAACTAAAAATAGAGGAAGATGCTCTCCTTATATCATCTCTCAACAAAAAAATAAAATTTATCAAAGGAAACAGGATTTCAATAGATAGAAACAGTATATCAACAAAACAAAACTATGAAACTAAAAAGATTTAACCCAATTTAGAAATAAAGGAACCTATAAAATAGGAAATAAAAAGTTCTTCTGAAGAAGTGTCCTTTGAGTAAATTCGAAAACAAAAAAAGATGGCTAAACTAAAAATGATAAATAGAAGACGAGGAAGTTTAATGGAGGATAAAGTTTTATTCACAAAGCGCTTCACTCAAGCCGAAGGATTTCCAAAATCTATTTCAGGAGAAGGTTTATAAAAATGGAACCTTTCTTAAATTGCGTAAAACTATCGCTAAGAATCAAGTTTTAATGATTCACAATCTTCAAGTTCCAGCCAGAAAGAGAAAAAACAGAGGAAAAGTAGAGACCAAAAATTAAGGAATAGTTTATAGCAGAAATCGTCTCGTAGATCTAGACATAGCATTGCAGATTATTAGCGTTCCAGAAAGCTAATAAAGGATAAAGGTCAAACAAATTCATAGATGGTTGAAAATATCCACCGATAGTCATTTTTGAATAAAATTAATTTGAATATACGATCAGATCCTTCTTCTCCAAGACGGTTCAGCTATGCATCAAGTAGCGAAGATCAATCAAATCGATAGTAATAACTAAAAATAACTGCAGAGTAAATGAGTAAAATAGAAAAAGTGATCAATAAACAGACAAATAGCGTAAAGGAAGACATTTTTAGACGTAGTGAGACAAAAAAGAAATCGATCTTTGCACAACAAAGAAATGTTTCTAATTAGAATACACTTTAAGAACCTGTTACGGATAATTGTTAAAAATAATTATTACCATAAGTTATCACTCAAGAAAAGGGCAAAACCAAAGAAGCTGTTAGACCATCAATTTTAAAAAAAATTGGAAAAGATTCATTTTTGAAATAGGGGCAGAAAAAAATAGGTGTGAACTAAAAAATTTCGATGATTAAAAAAAATAATGTAATCGAGTAAAACGAAATTAAAATAACCTAAAAATCATTAAAAGTTCCTTCATAATAAGTTGCTATCCCTCCTATCTAAGAAATTAAAAAGAAAATTGACCCGGCGAATATTGTAGCAAAAAAGATAATTTTGGCTTCCAACTAGTATAATATAACAATACATCCTTGCCTAAGAAACATCATAGATAAAATAGTTCCAGCTGCGATTGAATTTCCCGCTATAAAAACAGAATCATAAGAGGAAACGTTTTATACAAATTTGAAAGGTCCCGATCTTTTGAAGTACAATAAATAAAATTGCAATGAACAACTTGAGAAAACAATTCCTCAAGAAAGCAAGTCAAATAGTCAAATGATACGGTCAGCGGGAAATTCAATTATATTTAGCAGTAAAGCAACCAATAGTTTTTATATGGAAAGAAATAAGGAGAATAAGAGTGAAGCCAGACTCAGATCTATCAAGCATTCAGCTTACAATTCCAAGTAATCCGAATAGATCAATCAGAATTCTGATAAAGTAAAAAAATAAAAGAGAGAATAACCTATTTTTATCTCAAGGAATAATTCGATCGAAATAAACAAAAAACATAATAAAACGAGGGAAGAAAACTAAATACAATAATAAAATTATAGGACCAGTTTGATGGATGAATCACATGCAAGCGAAGATTCACAAAGAATTAAATAGAGACTGGCTATTCTGTAAACGGAGGAAAGGGAAGCTAAATCCTTAGCAATGAATTGCCGAACACTTCAGTAGTTTAAGAATAGAATAACTAAAATACACCTCAAAAAATGCGGCAATAACTGTACTCATTTACAAAAATTTGTAAACAATTACCTCAAATTAAGACAAAACTCGAAGCAGAAAGTTCGTTTACACATCTCAAATATCCATGATAACATCGAGGAGAAGACAGACCAATTTCCAACCCTATCCAGGAAAAAGAACTGATTACTTTTACTATTTTCATGAGTCAATTCAATTATACAGCAAACATCGAACCATTATATCTCATTATTGATAAATATCTACAGTCTCACCCTTTAAACCACTCTTTCTTACCGTAGTTGTACTTTGCATCTTTTATCGAGTCCTCACCAAAAAATGTGAGCTTGACCGAGTCCCATACTCCCAGTTCGCCGAATATCATTTCTTTTTGTCTGCCAATCTCTCCATTTTAGTCATAAAGCTCTCGCCACCAATGTTCTGGATTACGTTGCATGTCACGCCTACGTTTATCCATTTCGACATAAAATTCATATTCTTGACATTCTGCAACATAGAAAAATTCCTCCTGGCAGTTGAATACCATCCAAAAGAGGCCTTATCGCTGCGTGCATGCAATATACTCCATCGTAGGATCGTAACATTTTCTCCGAGCAAGAGGCATGGCCTCGTCTGTTAGCTGTTCCTCACGAACTCGAAGCTGAATGTTATGCCTCCAGGTATGACCAACGTTTGTTGGAGGTCTGGTTTTGATTTAATATGTTGGTTCTGGGTAGATACGTTCCTACTTGGTTGCATCTGCCCCTTTGTTTTTCTCTAAATAGTTGCCCATCACAATTATAATATCGATTCAAGCATAATCAATCATCAAGCTGGCAGAGCATGGCCACACCTCGTCGCACCCAATGCTCAGGATCCATTTTGGTTTTTACTCCCATGTACATTACAAAATTTGTGGAATGTCCTGTAGTGGAAAGCACTCCTTTTCTGGTGGATGTTTTGTAAAGAGGACATTGATAGATTATGTCCTTCGGTTTGTAAGTGTCAATCACCACTGGTTGCAACCTAAATAATATAAAAAGTACCAGATAACAGGCATTTAAGTAAAAAGGATTTGCGATTCAGATTAGTCGAGGAAACCTGTTTTCATATTACAGCGGCACCCTTCAATGAAAAGGCCGTGCACGTTCACTCCATCTTTAGGTCCTTCAGTGACTTCATCCTTAAAGTATGATCGAATTTCGGTATTGAACATTAAGGTATCAATAGCGATATGAGTGCGACGGGAGTAAGTCTGCATTGCTGCCGTCATGAACCCTTGGGGAAAGAAGAAGGCTGATGTCCAATACGTTGCCATGGTTCCATTTTCGACCCATTCCCTAAAGAAGACAACTCTCTCAATGAAATCATTCACCCAAGAAGCGAGAGGTTTAAGAGAGGGATAGGCTGCATTTTCCCAAATTTAAGGAACTTTTTTGTCTAGGAATGAAAGGAACATATTTTAAAGTTGTATACTCATGACAACAGTGCCCTTAATTGCCTTTTGGAGATCACTTAGACTTCTCTTAATTATACTGATTAGTAGATTAAAGCGTTCGACCTCCTGCATCCGGAAGATATCCAAAGAATTAGGCTCTTCAATCTTTTTATTGGGTAATAATTCAGGCATCCTTGCCTAAATTTCTTTGGCCATACGTTAGCCTATCTCGTCAGGAGATTCTCCACTCTTTGAGGATCCTCCGGCCATCCTTGGCTGCATACTAAGCAGTGTTTCAAAAAATTATTTAACATTTTTCTGCTGGAAGGTGATGTTAGCATTGCGATGCAGACCGTATATTTCAGGATCATCTTCAAGGGGCAAACTGGAGACATACTCCTTAACTTTTTCTAGTTATAGATTATCTGGAGTGTGATATACTCCTGAGCTTGAGTAATTGTATCTACCTTTCATGATATCTGGGTTGAGGTAGCTTAACAATAGAGCAGTGATAAGTCGTACATCCTTGTCATCAGTGACTCTTCCACCGTAGTTAATTTCTGCAATCAAATAATTTAGTGTTCTGTAGGGGACATCAGGCTGTTCATCCAAATACATCTTCAATTGCAATTGAGAGGTCTAGAAATCAGAGTTCATCCACTCATAAGGAATATTCCATCCAATAGCTCCGTATTTTCTTCGTTCCAATATGACTGCATGGAAAAAAGCAAGAGAAAAGAGTAACTGCTTAAATTCTTATACCTTGGAGCAGGAGTTGTAATTTTTATCAGAAATTTAGTTGTAACTGCGCAACAAATTGGCCTTTAAACCCTTTGGAGGCTCGTTCGTTATTTTTATACTGCTTTGAAGGACTGGAACAGGGAACGCTTTGCTGGGCATTGAAGTTAACCAAAGTCGATAGTCAGGGTGAGTTTCTTCAGGTATCTGGTCTTATTGTATTTTTTCGAGGGGGGACATCCAGCTAACAGCTAAATGACAGTTTTGGAGGCAAACCCAGTCTCCATTCTTACGTCCATTCACAATTAATTCTCTTGCAAACTTGCCTTGTCCTTGACCTAGCGATAACATCTTCAGTCTTGTGTCCATTTATTTCTCCTTAGCCAGAGTGAGCAAATAACTAATGGGATCAGCTCCAGGACTAAGCACAAAAATAATGGGAGTGGTAGGCGTGGAATCTGCAAAGGAGCCCTTAAGATCGAAAACGGGTGACTCGATGAAGAGTTTGCCAAGCACGTTAAGCACAAACATTTTGATCAAGCTTATCAACTTCTCTTCCCTAAATATTTTGAACAAAATCATCTTTTGGAAAGAATCCAGTTTCATTTATAACTGATCAGGCAGTCTTACTACTGAAGGATTTTACTCTTCCGCAATGCGTTTCCAGATATGTTCATAATCTTTATTCATTATGTCCTTGAGGAGGGTCTTGAAGGGGGCAGTGAGATTTGCCAGATCATAAATATCTTTATATATCTTTTCTGTGATGAAATGAGGAAGTTTGTCTGGTACTTCTCCTGATCCCGTGCCTCCTCGTAAATAGAAGTTCCACTAAAGATCATTAATAGCTTTATCATAAATCTGTATCTTGGTAGCAATCATGAAGCTATATAATAGTTTATCTTTTTCGAACAAGCCACGACAGATGTTGAGGTAAAAACTTTCAGTGATGTCGTTTATCAGTAAGAAAATACGCTCTTGAATCTTTTATTTCTTCTATGTCACCTATAATCTGCGCTTAAAAAGCTTCATGAAAAAGTCTAAAGAGTACTGATACATAGGGTCAACCACTGCTAAGTCGCTTATCACGAAATATATGACACTGCCCCTCTTTGCTATAGAACGATACTATTCACGGGCTTTGTCTATCTCCTCGCTTGTGATCTTTGCCAACTCTATTCGTTCGTTAACGCTCTATGAGGTTATTTTAGCCGCATCAAGGGTGTTAATGAGGGCCTAGTCCTCTAAAATTCGACCTTGTGCCTCACTGATCTGTCGTAAAATTTTATCTTCCAGTTATTGCAATTGCTTTTTATCTGAAGAGATTTGTAGAATGAGTTCTATACGCTTGGTTTATAGTTCAATACGCTAAAATCTTACAACCTCTGCAAGTAGCTGATCCTCCAACCCCTTAGGAGTCACTGTGAAGTTAATAATAGTGGTTTTAATGCAGATCTCAGGAATGTAGTGAGGATTAGGTAATTTGGTAGTAAGGTAAAACTTAAAGTCTGAGTTGTAGGGAACGTCTTGATCACCCAGCCTTAATAACCATTGCTGACCCTTTTTCATCAGTTGCTTTCCAAGAACAGGTTCGAGAGAAGGATCTAGCTCCTCCTAGACATTTTCCATTAATACAGTCTGTCCGTTACGAATAGCATTTTCGAGTATTTTGAGGAAGTTAGCTTCGCTGAGTTTGGTGATGTGCATATGACTATCCTTATACATGTTTTTAATCCATTTGTTGGCTTGTCCTTGAGGATCAATGATCAAAGGCCATCTTCTACAGTTATAGATAAAGATTCCGTTATCAGTTGACAGAGTATCTGTTGGCAGTCCATTTTACTGCCAGTCACGAATCTGTACCTCGGTAGACAGGATTCGAGAGAGGATATAATCGTCAGATACTGGAATGTCAAGCTATTTGCACTTATCCATCCAGCTGCGAACCATCTTGGCTCTGTATTCAGAAGTGAAGGGTCCAATGTATGCGACAGTGGCTGAAGCAAGAAGGATGTTGCCAATCAAGTTCTTGAAATCTTCTTGCAGAATAGCCACATTTACTTTCCAACGCGTAGCTTCTCCCGCAAGACCGCCCACTAATTTTTCAGCTCGTACTAATTGAATTGCAGCTATTTACTTTTGCTCCTGTAATGATTATGATTTGCGGAGTGTAGCTTCGTAATTCCTCTGCAATGAAGCAACTTTGTCTTGGATTTCTTTAAGAGATTTTTGTTTTACTGAAAGCTCACTTTCTACTAATTTTAGAGATTATTCAGCCTTTCTAAGCTTCGCTTTTTTTGGCTCCACCTCCTTTTCTACTCGGAATAGTGCTTCTACAGCTCCAACCCAGATACATAGTCCTTTGGCAGCTGCAGAAACCTTCTGAACTTTATCTGGATCGAAATCAGGGTCGTTAAGATAGTTTTCTTTGAGCTTTTTAACTTGTTTGTCATTCATTGTACCGGCCTTAAAAGAACTCAGCACATCGAGGATATCTAATCTACTCAGGATCTTCTTTTTGGCTTCGTCCCAGCTCTCCTTTTCTCCTAAAATTAAGCAGACTGCCTTTAGGACCAACTCCACCACTGCTGGAGGAGTAGCATAGACCTTCATTTACTGCAAGCCCTTTTTGTCAATACTTCCGACTGCATCTTTGGCCTTGTTTAAGATTGGAATTGCCTTGTCCAGATCAGCTTTGCAGATGTTCTTAAGTTAGTTAACCTAATCACGCTTTACTTGAGCTTAATTGGTGTCTTTTGCACAGATAGCTTCTGCCTCATTTGCTGATTTGGTTTCTTTTTCTAATTAAATCACCATTTCTGCAGTTTCCTTTGCGAACTCTTCCAGTTTGGGCTGCATTTCTATGATCTTAGCTTGAAGTTTAGCCACTTCCTCATTAGTCTCCTTTAAAGTCTACAGCCCGACTGTATATTTGCTAATACGAGCGGGTAAAACTCCTTGCTGATATTTCATCATTTCTATGTACAGCTTTAGCAACTCCAGATAGGATGTCGGAGTCACATAGTTCTTTCTCCTCAATTCCGAATAATAGGCTTCTGATACCTCTATAACTGAGTTGTGCACAAAAACAGACATCTCCGACAGTTTCTCAGCGAAAGAACCAATGCCGTGTTGTTCATTGGCTTTATATTACTTTTGAGCCACAGAAAACAGAGCCTCATCTGGCCACCGATCGAACCAGTCGATTGTACAGCAATTTATAATTGAAGGGAACTGTCGGCATCTGTTTCTGAGCTTTTCTCCAACAGGACTGAATGCCAGCACAATATGTAAATTTTGTCTTGCCTTTTGATTGAATAGTTTCATAAGATTTTCACGGGTGTCAACTATCTTTTCTTTCTCTTTGGAGGCGATAGACCTCATCTCAGTTAAAATTTATTCATAGTCCTCGGGACCCCACATATTTGGGACTTCTCCTGTGTTGAGAATGTTGTTTAAATCCTCAAGGAATGATTCCTTGACAATCTGTGTATCTGAGAAGAGGAATGTGACTTGCTCATTCTTACCCGCAGTCTTGAGAAGATTTTTAAGATCATCTTTCCATTGTGGATCTCTATAATTTTTGGTGATTTCAATGGTGAATATTTTGTAATCTCTAATGCTTGAAGCTAGTCGAGTTAAACTTTGCCTACCCGAACCTCCCACTCCAATCAACAGCGCATTTCCTCTATTTTGCTTTAGGATACGACACAATTTGCTCAAATGAAGAATGGCGTCCTTGAAAAACACTAGATTCATAGATTTGCCAGGATATTAACCGTTATGCTTTGCTAAATATTCACTAAACTTTTTAGGTAGCGCCTCTAAATCATCGATTTTCTGATACTTACCCTGAGCATTGTTATAGTCTCCGAAGATGATGTCCTTGATGTGATTCTGCTCCCACTCTAGCTGGAAATTATTTTGCAAATACCCTTGCAGCAGCCCGAAGAACCATGTGCGGTCCTTTTCATCGACAAGACGGTCGTAAAAGATACGTTCAGTTTAGTGAATCCACAAACTCACTAGTGTCTATTTGTTGGGTAAATTTTAATACTCCACTTCTAGGATACCTTGGAATACTTTGCTTAAGTCACGCAAGTTAAACGTATAGTGTGATTTAGTCGGAGTAGGCAGTAACTCTGAACGAATTTTACTGTATATTTACAATGAACTTTTCACAATTGATGGTGCAAATTTTTAAAGTCCCTTTGATAGGGACAAAAAGCCCTTTAGTATTGAAGTAAAGATAATGTCCATCGACTTCATTGACAAATCGGGAGCCCATACCATGTTGAAGTGTCGGAACAAACGTGGACTTACCTTATTACGACCTCCGCCTGGTGGAGCACAGCAAGCCACAAATACACAATCAGAAACTTCCATAAAAAGGAATTTTTTTAGATCGTAGAAGCCGCCCTGGTCTATGATTTGTCTTAAAAGTTCATTAGGTGGCTGGGCTCCATATTTTTAAAGAGCAGGCATATTGATATCATCGACAAAGAAGACCATACGCCTTCCACCAAGTGGACCGATTTCTGTACGCCTCTTTTTAGTAAATTTGTCTTTATCAAGGAAGACATCAAGCAGGTTTTTGGTGCTGGTTTGAGCTGAAAAGTTCATGAGAGTGTAAGCAAACTTATCAAGTTCAAGCTGACTCAAGAAATCACCAACGATGACAGATTTACCAACTCCAGTTTCTCCTGAGATAAGGACATTCTGACGATATTGAACCAGCTTGTTGAGGAGATATTTATAGCGAACAGTATCGCCAGTGGGAACTAGAATGTTGAAATAGGGGACTTACGGATCGTATTTATACTCAGTGACTAGTTCACTCCAGTTGTGGAACTCCTTTTTGTCGAAATCTATGAAATAATCATAAATTTCACCCTCGTAGGGGAAAGAGGAATAGAATTTAAGGATTTTGTTCTTGATTGTGTGACTAAATTTTATGCGTGAATTGTCTTTCACTGAATCGTACAAGTTAGCTCCTGCTGACCACACGAAAGAGAATATTAATACCATTGAGCAGCAAGCATCAGCGTCGAAGTTTGACATCTTATCAAGATTTTGACGGTTGGTAAGCTCATTAAAAAGGATATTAAAGATATTAATGCAACTTTGAACGAGATTATTATCGGCAGTGGTGATGATCTATTTGCACTCTTCTCTCAGCCAAACCAAATTTTCTTTGAAGAGATTTCTCATTTTTTCGATAACATTTACTATGTAAGGCGGCACAACCCCTTCCTTCTTACGTTCTTCCTTAAAAGTAATAGACCAAGTTTAGATTATAGGCTACCACCCCATGTGAACTGGTTACAGATACACCATGCCGCATCGACTTACTGTTGCTGGGGAAGCCACAGCTAAATCATTTACTTCGAACATCATGGTAAAGGAAGCTGGCAATTTGATACGCTGACCATTTGACAAACACAACATCTTATTGTCGTCCAACACAGTGTTTAAGTTTTCAATCCAAAGGGCGTCAACAGGACCGTCGAAAATGATCCATTTCTTTGTGTCTGAAGAGTCCGCCACGTTAGCTCGGACGATAGCTGCAACAATACCATCAGTCCACTCGTTAGTAAGGATGTTAGTATATCCAAAAAGCTCATTCATGGTAACTGACTTTGGATTAAGGCGCTCTTGCTTAACAACTTTGTGATAATAGTCTGTAGATCCTTCTTTACAAAGTTGTTCCATGGATTTAGCGAGAGTCTCAATAAGGGTTGTTTTGCCTGTGCCTGTCAATCCGACCACCATTACTCCGTGCCTCACCATGATAGTTTCCATTAGTTGAATTATCTTTGTCAAATATTTTTTGGGCTTTTGATAATTTTTAACTTATAGTTGGTGCTCAATTGCTCGCTGAAGGTTACCATAGTCCACATTTGGAATCTCAACTCGAGGGAATAAATCAGCAATTATACCCATGAAAAGAGGGAGATCGTGCTCTAAGAACTTGGGAATGTTCGAGTCCCTCATTGCTCTAATTAGTACCACATCTTCAGCTAGTTTAGCCTCCTTACGACGTAGAGCTCCAGCCATCACCAAGACACTCTTGACTGCTCTCATACCGAAGTCATAATGATCCTGTTTGGATAGCTGTTCTGAGGAAAGTTTATAGAGTTGCACCATTTTACGAGCCAGTGACTTGGCAGTTTAAAATCCCTCTGCAAAGAGCATAATCTCTGCAATGAGTGCATAATCAGGGATCATCATAGCTACGGGTCGAAATAGAGCTTTGAGATTATCAGGTAGTTCAGTTCTTCCAGCATATCCAGGATTCATAGTAATGAAGACTCCAAAACGCCGATTCAAAGGTATTATACGAGTTTAGAATTAAAATTATGTGTCTTATCTTTTAATTGCCTGTTGAATGGTCAAGATCTGTTGGGCAATGACAGATAACACTTCGATATCAATACGGTTGAATTCGTCGAAACAAGACCACGATCCGCTTTGTGCCAATCCACTGAAAAATCTTCCCATTGTTTTGTAGTCTAAACCATCGGAACAGTTGAAGACCACACACTGCACTGCTAATGCTTTGGCTAAATCTTTAGTTGTTTCTGTTTTTCCCGTTCCTGCTGGACCTGCTGGGGCTCCTCCAAATTGCAGATGCTTTGCAGAAGTGAGGGTGATGTAGCACTTATCAGTTAGAGGTGTGATAACCAGTCTGGGTCCATTACCTAGATACTCATAGCCGTATTGGAACGATGTATTGGTTTGACGAACCATGCAGTCATCGATATCCGCATCCCAATAGTACCTCAGCTGCTTACTGAACTCGAAATCATTGAGATTTTTAATTCCTTTCGCATATAATTCTGTAATAACATCTCGCGCGTGGACATCAAGTACGATGAGTGCACCCATTAGCATTCGTTGCAAAATGTTAAGATCTTTTCTAACTACGGCGACCATACGAGTAATCATCTCTCTCATGAATGCCTCAAAGGCTTTGATTCCTTGTTTGGGATTTTTCTCTTCATTTATAACAGCACTGGTCATACCATCAGTCCACTTGACTAAATCTATGAGTAATATGGTCTGTGCATTGTACCCAAATAGCCATTTTTATCTGTTGAGGGGATCATCGTTGGGATACTCCAATAAGGATTGTTTGGCAATATCATACAATGATTTTACCATCATTTCTTGAATACGCATCAGCCAATTCTCGACTGGCCCCTCCGAAAACACACTTGCTGAGAATCGTACAGTCTACGGCATGGTTTCTGGTTATGCTGATGTCATTGATACGATTTCTCGAGATTACTCAACATCAGTAAACTAAATCCTGTTGATATTGTCGAAACATTTGCGCAGATGAGCCTGGACAGCGTGAGGATTTCGAGTTTGAGACAGAATTTACAGCAACTAATCATTGGAAAGAAAATAAAAACGGGGGAAGGCCGCTCTTTTAACCTATAGGTAGTCTTCCATCTTCTTCTGTATTTCTTACAGTTCTTTGTTGTTTTTCTGAAACTTGCGTAGAAGTTCTTCGCTGGAGCAGCAGTCATAGACAAGCGGGCGTTTGAATGTTTTAAGCATGATGTCCTTCCAGAATTTATCCACCACAATAAACTTTTTGTTCTCCTCGGGAAGCTGCTTTTGGATATCTTCTGCACTGAAGATGTTCTCTAAATACATCCACTGTCTCTGACAAGTCAGCCACTCGTCAATAATCTAAGATATCAGCAGCAGGCGTTTCTCGATGATCTCTACACTTTATCGAATTTCTGCCACGTATCGACTGCCCATCATTGACTGTATTTTGAGCTGGTGATCATCTAGTGTTTGCATAATCTCCTAAACCGTGCCAACAATAAACTTGTCCTTGGCTTCTCGATAATTGTTGACAATAAAATTGAGAGCACCCCACTTCTGCTGAATTTCTTCCATCTGAGTTTCTATCTGTCGTTATCCGGTAGCCCTTGCCGATATCTCCTCAATAGACTCTTTTCTGTCCATGATGCCAAAGGAAAGCAGTTCAGTTAAACTAACTGGTTTTCCTGCCACCATTGGCTGTTATAACCGATCATATATCTTTTTCCAGTGCTTGTCCTTTAAATCTTTGTTGGCTACTGACACAATTATAGGCATTAAGTTCACAATACTCTTAATACGCGCCTCGTGAGTCTCCAGTACTCTATCCCTTCCTTACTTTGAAAGGTTGGTAATTCTGATTTTAAGTTGGAAAACTGTCAACTCAAATTGTTGCACTTCTTTTTGGATATCTTCGGAATCAAAGTTTCGAATGTTGCTTTTTTACCAAGTCTCTTGCAGTTTAATAAAGCGATCAACGTGTGTCCATAACAACTTCCGATCGTTAAACTTGACCTCGACATCCTGAAGCTCCTTATTTGCGCTGGGAGCGATGCCCATCAGTTTTTGAACTTTGACATAAGCTTAATTTTTCTCCTTCTGCTTGAGAATGTTCTTCTCAACGTTATCTAACTACTTGAGGGCATCATTGGCAGGGCAGTTTTCATCAATAAGTTTGTCTCGCATTAAAGTAGCCTCTATGTTCTTGATGTTACGAGAAAGAATCTTGATAGATTCGTTAATTGCTTCTTCCATAGCTGGGCGTTTCTTTTCAATATTTTCCAAAGCCTTTTTGAGATCATTTTGAAGGATTGCGTACTTTTCCTTTAGCAATTGCAGATCACGAGCGTGCTCAGGAGAAATATTGCCCTATAGTTTTTTGAGCTGACTCTGCATGTTCTCAATCTCTATTTTCTGATTTTCAAGAGTCTTGTTGCGCGTCATTATCATGTTGTAGTTTTAGATGTACTCACCATACTCTTTCAGCAATTCAGGATAAGGCTCAAGACTCTTAATAAATACTTCTATCGTTTCTTTTGCCTCAGTCATCCGTCTCACCATCAGAAGGGACAGCTACTTTCGGTAAATTTCAATTTTGCTTTAAAGTTCCGAAGTGAGTTTATTGGCAATTTTGATGCCATTAATGTTGAGACAACCTTTGGCAATATCCTTAATGCGAGCCTTAATGAAGCTGTTCCACTCAGTGAATTTCTGAATTTTTTGGCGTATCTCCTCAAAAGTGACGTTTCCTTCCTCCCAGTTAGGCATCTGAAAGCTATTGAGGAAAGAAAACATCTGTTTCACCTGCTGATAATTTTCGTCGATATACTCGCCTCCAATCTTGAAATCCCGCTTGATTTTCTCAAGCATGTCACCTCTGACCCTGTTAAACTCCACCGACTGACTTATGATCATGCCTATATCTGGCAGTTTCTCTTGCTTTTCTTCATTGCCGAGTCGCACTTCACTGGGAATCCGATGCACTCCCTTAACAACTTCAATCATATTCTTGAGAGTGGACTCTATGTTTTCTTTGAGTTCTTCTTCGTTGGGATCAAAAGTCATATGTTCTTCTTTGATTCCAATATTGAACAATCCAGTTTTACGTTCCTTCTTCATTTCTTCAAGCAGAATTTCCATGGATTGATGACTGATATTAATGAGAGTTTCAATCATAACGTAATCGACTAGCCTCACAAAGTTGGGCAAGCGCTCTCTATCCCTGTTTGCAATCTGTAATAGATAGGTCTTCTCCTCCTCCTCACGACGTTTCAAATTCATCGGCTTTTGTTTGACCTGCTGACCAAATTTCATTTCATCTTGATCATCTACATCTTTGAGATTACACTTATCGTAGATCTCATTCTGAACCTTCCGAACAACAACAGTCATTTTATTGGCAATGATACTTTCATACTGTCCGCTTGCTTGCTTGCGAGTTTGATCTTGTTCATAGTTGAAGTCTGTCTTCTCCCATGTTTTGTTATCACCAATCTTGGAGAAGATAGTCTTGTTCTGCTGTAGGTCATAGAGGCAACGGTTGATTTCCATTATATTCTCAGCGAATGTAGGTTTGGCAACAAAGGCATCACTGACCAGTTTTTGTCTAATCTTCAAGAAATTGCGATAACGCACATTTTTCTTCCAAATGCTGAAGATTTTAGTGATAGTATAACTCTTGAAAAATCCAATATTAGTGATGATGTTGAATAGGGTAGATTCGTGCATCCAGTCTGACAGTCCCACCACCTCAGTTGATAGTAAGTCTTCCTTTCCCTATGCCTTCAACTGTTTTTTTGTCCTCTAAGAGTACACTTTCACAATACCGTGGGCTGATATAGTATAGTATTAGTCGTAGGCTGACTCCTTCTGGTTCTCATTGCTAATGACTTCCAGATCATAGGGTCGAAACACCTCCGTATTGATTTTTTGGATGCAGTTGATGAATTTTATGGGAGTCGTGTTTCCATATTTTGCAAAGAACGAAATAGCCACATCTCCAGTTCGGATGGTCTTCAGAATGTTACTCACGGACTTGTCAACGAACAAAGCATTTTGAATTTTGTTCTGAGGCTTTTGACTTTATTCTCTGTACAACCCCTTGGCTATCTCTGTGTAGTTGACCTTTCCAACGACTGGTTCCTACTGACTGTCTTCTTCTCCAACACTCTTTTCATCATTGGGCTCGAAGAAGCTGGATACCTTGGAAGCAGCCAACTGTTTTTGAGGAAGCGTAGGTTGATCCTCAGGATGAGAAAATGGTTGATTGTAGTCTTGAAGTTCTTGCTTTACGTCGAACTTGTAGAGTTGGTTATAGATTGAATAATCAGGCTTCTTGGTCACAGACAGGAAGGGATTGGTAGAATTTTTAAGGCGTTCTTCCTGTTCCTTCTTCCTCTTGCTGAGTTCTTTGAACTGGGTAGTAAATTATATACGTCGAGCTTGTCTGACTTCTCAGCCATCTTATCTCGCTTCATGTAAGTTATAGATTATGCAGTTAATGAAAGATTTTGAATAAATCATCAATTATACGGGATGAAAGTAATTAGCAAAGCTATTCAAGTATAATTTACACTTATGACGGCAATCTGATCATATAGCAATTGATGACCTTAATAAGATATATTAATTATCCTGTCAAATTTACAATCAAGCAATAAGATCACTCACTACACATAGAGCTTTAAAGCTTGAGTACCTTTACTGATGTAGCTGTGGACCACTCCAATTCTCAGAGCCTTGCATTTTCCAAAATAACTATCGATTGTTTCCCTCGCCAGAGATATCTACTGCTCTTGTTATTTTTATACTCCATTTTTTTGTTTCTGATCGACTTCATTCGGTTCTTTTCCCTATATTTTTATTTCGAGAGGGGCTTCCTGTGGCACTTATATTGGTACTAGATCAGCTATTAGCTATTCAGGCTCAGGCAGTTCAGTTGCTTTAGAAAAATCTTTGACATATGCTAAGACTCTGGCTTTAATAGGGTTAAAATTATATATTTTGCCTTAGAACTCATAGATCTCATTGTTGAGGAGTTCAAGCACAAAATATTTGAGAGCAGAAAGTGTAGTGGTCTTATTGATAATAATAAATCTGGGATTGCCTATTTTTTCTCCAGATTTGGTGACGTGATGGATGAGGATATTCGATGCATCATTTTATTAGATGGATGAGAATTTAAATTGTTCAACCACCAACAAGGAATTTTTTTATCTTTAGAGCACAGTGGCCAGCTCTCCTTTGCCTTGAATCCGACCTTTTTCATCCACAATATCGTTGATCATGCAGCGGTCTCTTCCAAGCAAAAACATCCTCAATCCATAACCTTACCTCTCAGGGAGAGTCTACAGTACCGCATGACTCTTTCTGATGAGCTCTATAATCTTTTCCTGCTATTCGGCTCTGTCAATGACAATTTTAATAGGGTCAGTGAGTCTTAAGTCATCCTCAAAACGACAATAAAAGGTAAGCTACCTGAGAACAAGGCGATCTGCAGCATTGAGATTAGAAAAGGAGAATACCAACAATCTCTACGTCTTGACTAATTCTTTCAATTTTTATCCATCCTGAGCCTCGCTGAGCACTTTACTATTCTTTTTTGTTCGATACTTAACGATGATGTTGTGTGGCGATAAGAATTAATCGTTGCCCTCTAAAATTTAATCAAAAATAAGTTAGCGTATTTGCTCTACTGTGGTTTATTTGCTAATTTACTTCTCCCACTCATCCTTTGTACTCTAATTTCGGAAGATTAACTTTATGTTATTCAGCTAGTTTTTGTACCACTTCCCAATAGATCCGAGCTCATCTTATCCTAGATGCTCCACTACTGTTATCAGTAACTGGCTGCGGGTCGGCGATGGAGCTGGTAGCAAAGTTTAGTTGTCTTTGGCCAACCGAATTAAACCTAATTTACGATCTTCCAGGTAGTAATCGTTAAATAGTTCATCAGGATATTATTTGCTGAGAGCCTGGTGAAGCTATCCAAAAGTGGATGATTTTGTAATTGTGATTGATTTGTGAAATAGAAGAGGGGGTTCGACCTGAGCATTGAACAACTTAATCACCACGAAGTATTCATCCTTATTGGCGGGCATGCTGGCTAAAAATAGAAAAGGATCCACTGTTTCCTTGAAGAGATCATTAACTGAAGTGCAGGTACGAGTTCGACTATTCATCAACACCTATTTTTAATTGCTCATCCAATATAAGTAAACTTCTTTTTCAGTCGAATTTTCACATATCCCTGAAAGCCACTCCTCCACTTTATGATTTTTGGCGACCATATCAATCTTTTGGTGATTTTAAGACTCCATATCTTTGTGGTACAGCCCTACTCCAAAGCAGCCTTTCCCCAAAAAATGCTTTTACCAACTCACGACTGGAATATCGCAGATGGACTGTTTCCTAATTTTTTTCTCTTCATCTTGTTCTATCTTAGTGCGAGTTTGATCGATCAACCACTGTGGAAATATTGGTCTTTAGTTACTGAACAGTTAGCCTTTCACATTTTTGCGAACATAAACCAACATATATGCTGTGGTCTTGTTTTGGATTTATTTGGGGATAACTTTCATCTGTTTAGTGTCATATTCATTCACTGTAGACATACCACCAAAGTTATAGTCTAAAGCTTTCTATCGATTCACTTTTTAAACTCGTTCGTCGTTAAATTTGTACCATTAGTCTTGGAGATGAACAAAGATGTAGTAATGTCCGGACGATGCTTGACTTCCTTCATGGACGAGAACTGCATAGAGATCATATTAGTCCTCACTGTTGGCTACATCAATCGTCCATCTGCTGAATTAAATATGCTCGGGATAAGAGCATCGATACAATATCTTTTAATTGCTCTCTGTGTAAGGGTTAAATTGGAATCTCTTCAGCTGAATCATTAAAATGGGAGGTAGACTGGATAATCGCAATCCTATCTTATTATAATTGTACCCTTTTTGGCTTATTGCAATCCATAGTAATCGGTTCTATAGCTGTTGTCTCCATCAAGCGTTTGTTACGACACGTAGTCGTCAAATGCCATGGTCAAGTCTGGAGCTATGGGCAGCTGCAGGTCGTAGAATCGTTATCGGTTTTCAGTTCTAAAGTCAGTTATTAAACAGTACAATACTGACATGACAGCACTGGATATAATGGGTAAGCTCTCCGCAAAAGAGATCAGGCACGCTGGCTAGGTGGCTATCCAAATGCGGAAGAGTACGCTCCAGCACCTAAAAGAATAAACAGCTGAATTCCTGTGCATCCTGCTGCACTTGCACATCCTTCTTGGACCAACCGAACGAACGTACCAATTCCTCCGTGGGAACAGCCTTTTCCTCGGTTAACATACGATAAAATAGCAGTTGAAGTGGAGCTGGAAATTTATCTGGCTCCTTTAATTCAGCTGCAAACAGCAATTCCCTGAGTAGTCTCATACTTACCGAAACCCAGTAATGTGGAAAAGCATCTGAAGATAGCTATTCATATAGCAAGTGTTTCCCTGATTAATTAACCCTCGATAATTTAGGCTCGTTTCTTCTTCTTTTCGAAGCGACAGAATAATGAACACGTCCGAGTTCAATTCTTATATTTTAAAACGGGCCACCTCGCTCCATTCTTATCTCTACAAGATTTTGCGGCAAGTTTTCACCGCCTTTGTCTGCACCTCAGCAGTTCCCAACCATGAATACTTACCGTGAACGAGCAAAACCAGCTTTAATTCTTATGGTGACTCTTCAGTCAATCGTAAGGAGCAAATGGTGCCACTAGGATCTTTGGCAATTTGAATGTTTATGGGAATATTCTCGACGCGGGTGGTGTCGGTAAGTGAAAAAACTTATTAAGTGAACATGGAAACGGGAATTTAGATGATGCAGCAAGTGTTTTAGCAATCAAAAGACTGATACAGCAGCAAATAATCGGCAATGGTGTTCGGTATCTCCTTCGGCAAAACATAGTCATTGTCAGATTGTTTTGTGTGAGCCTTGCGGGTGGATCGGTGGGTGATGGTGGGGCAAGGGGCCTTCGCCTTCTTGGTTTTCTTTTCATTTGGGGGCTCGTAGACCTCATTGTCCTTCTAATCCTTCATGATATATAATCTTATCAATTCATAGCAAATCAAAATTAAACGTTCAACTTGAATCCTCCCGCCTCTTTGCCCTTGTACGCTGAGGGCTTGCTGTCCTTCATTAGGCGCAACTGAATAATCAAATAACTACTGAAAGGTCCTAGTCGGTTTGCAAGTCATCATCTAGCAGTTCCTTTGCTTTGCCCCATCCTATCCAATCGCCGTCTTTGAGTAGAACGGGAGCTTTCCTTAGGTTTTGGCAATCTTATAACGCCTTTGAAACTGTATCAGTCTTTCCCTTCTTCTCCTTCTTCCCTTTTTGCTCTGCTGTATTGGCCCCCTCCATTTTATTCTTTTACTTGACCTGCCTCTTTTCTGCCTTCTCGATTTTTACTTTATCCTTTTCTTATTTTGGCTGTTTCTCCTCTTCCTTTTTGTTTTTAGCATTTTTATTTTTATTTTGCCCCTTTTGGCCATTCTTTTTTCCCTTTATCACATTTTCGATGTTTTGCCTGCTGATTTCCATCCACTCAAAGTTGTAGTACACATATTTCGCAATTTTCACCTCTTCCTCGCAGCCCACTCTCTTCTTAACAGCAACCAGCAAATCCTAAACAGTGGGCAATTTTCCTGCATCAAATATCAGTTCCAAACTTTATCCGTATGTTCGAGTGGCTCTGTCTCTTTTTTTGAGAATCAAAACAATCTGCTCCTCTGTTAATATCTAAGAGTGTTATAAAACTTGCAAAACCACTTTGTTGGAGTTGATCGTGACTGACTTTATCGATTTTCCATTCTCCCTCCAAATGGTTCCGAACATATAGTCTCGCTTTATCTCCCTCAATCGCAGTCTATCGCTGCTGAGTCCAGATAGTTGAGGAATCGTGGCAACCATAATCTCTTTGAGTTAGCCCACTGTCTTGTATTATTCTATGTTCAAGTGAACTGACTATTTCTCTACTGAATCAGGAGACCCTGTTATTGTTGTGAAAATTTAAAGGTGAACCAATTATGTTCCAATGGGAGAGTTAATGTCCCTAATGCATACAGTTTCTTCCCGACCAAAATTGAGTTAAAAAAGAGTGAGTTTTTCCCTGGTAAGTGATCGGACTGGTTCTCCGAGCCAGTCAGTCATGTACAGTTTATGCTTAGCAGGATCCAAGTGATAGAATTAGCACGCCCATTGTTTGACGTCAGATAAAATAGCATTGGGGTCAAATATCTTTTCCAATCCTTCGATTTATTTTTTGCCTTCCTCGGCCTTGTAAAGCTGGCTCTGGAGTTTAAATTTCAAGCTGATGTCGCCCTTGATGGGAACCTACCCGCGTTAGACTCGCAATTTAATCATTTCTTCGTTTAGTTCCAGGTCAATGAGCGGCTTTTAGTAATGTTCCTGGTAGTACAATCTGTTTCCGCTCAAACTAAATTATCAAGTGCTTACTTTCGGAATCGGCTTTTTGCTTCATTCAGACACTCGCTAGCGCAAAAGTAATTTAAAAGTTCTCGCAAGGTTTTGGTCTTTTAAAAATAAATTCTTTTCAATCCAATAATATCGTCTCTCTCAATAAGGAAACATAGCATTGTAGCCTCCTTAATATTTTATTGATTCTTTTCCCCTTCTTCCTCCAGATCGATGGATTTAACAATGAGTTGACCTCCATGCGTTACTCCTAGTTTTGGAAGCAATATATCATCATTTTATACTTTATCTGTTAAAATTGTTTGCTTATACGGAGTAACCAGTGTTAAAATTTGCTTTTCATAGGAAATTTTCAGCATCTTCTCAATTTTAATTCTCAGCATTAAGAAATTTTAGTCCTGATAGCATACAATTCTCTTAGGAGTTTCATCATCCAGCAACACCAACTCAAAAGGCAGTCTTTATTTGCCTATACAGCCTTTTATTGATTAGTATTATGGCGTTCCTAACTGATAGGCTTTCCACCTCGATTCATGGAATATTTCCATTTTTTATAAAGTGGTTTCAGGAGCATATACTTGTGAGCTGTGATTGATAATTTGCATTGGATAATAGGGTAATCCATTATGAACGGATTCAATCACTAAGGCTGATCCCTCAGGAATGAAGGTTTACATAAATGTCTACAAAAGCATGTTGGTTTTTAGTTTATGATTTGTTTCATTAATATTAATAATAATATGCTGTTTTTACAAATTGTAAAGCTCTCTTTCCTTCTGGATGGCCTAGTTTGCTTGATCTATTGTCTTAGCAAAATAGGAAGGGACTTTTATGGTAATGTCTTCAACAGTCAAGCTTTTCCTGCGATAAAAAAGAATATATGCTGATGAAGTACCTTCGAATTGAGTAGTGATTTGATTTGCACTGATGGCTGTTGCGATATTGTCATTTATTTCAAACCAATTCTCGAGTAATTTTTTATTTTATGGCTCTTTTAATTCATATTACTTTTATTATTATTTTTTCGTCCCCTATTTCTCCTTATCATTGGTTTAAGCTTTCTTTTGCTTAGATTGAGCTTATGATGCTTTTCTTTGAAGCGTCTCGCTCAGCCCAGAATTCCAATCAGACTCCTGAAGCAAATCTCTCACGTAGCATAGATAATGCCCGCCATGAGCTGATCCACGATGAATGATAATACCATAGAGTTAATACTTATAATAATTTGGATCGGTATGTGGCATTAAATAGGAAGAAAAATCCTGTTCAAGTCGAAATTAAAAGAAAGAGTTAATTTTAACCCTATCCATCTTCTAAAAATCGAAATTAAAGCGATTCAAGGTGAGCACCAATGTTCCAGGCAGTTAATGAAGTCTAGTGCCCAACCACATATCTTGCTTGCTTTGGCACACTTAACAAAATATTTTGTTTTCCCCATCCATAGACTAAGCATTAGTCAGCATAAGGACTGACTCATCCACTGATTTTGGGCCGTTTACCTGTAATTGCAAATCGAAAAATTCTTCTGAGTGTTCATTGATTTATCCGCAGAAAGTGCATGATTTATAGCGAATTGTATTTCCTCTGAATGATACAAATGTTACTTAAATAATGATCTTATTATTTGGTCCTGGCCTGTGCCAAAAAGAGCACGCTCCATTGTATCGAATATTATCCTCATTGCTTATTGAATATCTTGTTGCTCTAAGTGCTCAGCTTTTTCCCACCCAAACGATTTCTTGAGGAATTCAGTTGAGACTGCTCTCTGGTCGCAAAGAGTCATTTATGAAAAAAGTTGCTGAAATCCCAGCAAAAAATTGTGTTTGGCTTGGTTGACAAAATCAGTTGGCTGCTCTACTGTTTATTTCTAAGTAAAAATAACAATACGCAAAGTGGTAGTTAAAGGATGGTCCTACGAAGCTCAGGTGTATGAAAAAGGATTTGTAGAAGACTGTTGAGGTAGCAAGTCATTCCCTGATTTTTAAGGCCAATGGGATAGCCTTTCTTACGTGGAATTTCTGGAAGAGGTAATCCATCAGCGCAATTTCTGGGAAGTCTTTCCCAAAACGATTGAAGTTGTCCTTCCTTCTGTCCCGAGAGAAGCTCATCAGGAGTATCAAACATATCATCGAACATTATCAAAGATATAATTATTAAGGATTATTATGGATGCAATTAAATAATTTGGCATCATCAATAATGTTAATTATAATATCTGCTGAATATTTTTGATTAAAATATAAATTGTTCAGGATTGTAAAAGGTAATTTCGAAATCATCCATCACTTATTGGTTCTAAGAGCACTTGAAATTAGATTATACTCATTGATATTGTAAGTCAACTATTCAGAACTTGACTCCTTTTTTAAACCCATATCTCCTGTGCTTTTTATTCCTTGCTATCTCTTGTAGTTACTATAGTTCCTATCATTTTCTGTCACTGACTCATATAGATTTCGGATTAGTAAGATGGATCTTTCATTAATGTAATCGTTGGTAAACTCTAACGAATGCATGTGTATTCTTTTTTTAAGTTGGTCCAAACTGTTATTTGCTGACTCTGACTTTTAAGTAATTACATCGAGACTTCGTATATCTCCGTGAACAAACTTTCCAAATATAGATTTTCCTGTTGATAATTATCTTTTTAATCCTTACCCATGCAATTGATTTTTATCTATTTCCCCTTAAATTTAGATTTATGAGGATTGATTATAAAAGTACCCCAATCCGTATATGAGACCATGATCCATCAGACCCGCCGCAATGAGCCGTTCACACCGAAATTGAAGGGTGAGTTTGCGTGCTGTCTTGACGTCCATAGTAACATCAAGCTCATCCTTACCTTTGGCCCTAACACTAAATCTACTTGAAATATTCAGGACGAAGTGCTATAGGAGACCAGGAAACATTTCAGTATAGGGAGCTATTGCTCGTATAATCTTTTCTTCTGAGTGGAATTGATCGTATTGACCCTCCCTAATGCAAACTCCTTCTGAATCTATCTATTTAATGATTTACTTTCGATTTACCACACACGAGCTCTCCGATCTGCTTTGTCGATAACTACTATTTCACCTTGAATTTTATTCATGACTGCTTGTGAATAGATGCAATAACGAGGGGAGCGAACCACGAAGGGACCATCAAGCATACCCTTTTTAAAGGTTCCCATGAAATATGTGTCAGGGTAAATCATTAATACACACTGCCCACATAGCTGATCTACTTCGAATTTACCAATAATAACGGCACCATTATCAATGAGGGTGATTGCATTGCCCTCCTTCTTTCCTTTTGCGATATAGCCCTGGAAGAGCGCATTTTTATAGTGCAAAATTTAAAGCTTTTGGCCGTTCATAGATGAATATTATTTTATTGAGAAAGATAGAAAAAATCAATTGATATAACTATATTTTACTATAGAAATTGGAGCAATTTGTCAGGAAGAACAGACCACCAGAGATTTCAGAAATTGAAGGTTTTAATTAATCCTGGTCATATAATCAATATCAGCCAGAATGAATAATAATGGCTATACATTTCTTGCAAAATAGACATATCAAACAGGTGACAGACAAATTAGGCAGACAGAGCATATCATCATGGCACCCAAAATTATACGATTTGTCTACAATAACTTGCAGCCGACATTGCCTATCCACTCAAATTATATACCTTCAATCGACCAAACAGATAGAAAAGTTAATACATAACGAATGTATAAAGATACCAAACAGAAGGTGAAAAAACTTAATGTGGTTTCAAGGACTACATTACGAAGAGATCACAGTTAAAATTCAAAAGTATTAAACTTTCAGGGCATAAAGAGGAGTGTAGCTTCCTTCAAAATTTAAGGGCAGTCTAAACTCAACTAATCATAGATAGTTAACCATCTAAATGCTGATCCCATTTTTCCTCTCTTTAATTGCGGAGCTTGCTGTAATTAATAATATGATTTAAAGAAAAAGTCAGGGTCGGCTATTTTGTCTTCAAATTCCAATCATAAATCAAAGAGTAGCGAACTAAATTAAGAAGAGCCCTTAAATAAGGAATATAAGAATATGGCTAACTCGTAACCGAATAAAATATTTGATGATTTGCAAATTGGCTTATAGTCATCCAATATTAACAATCATTCAATTGTACCACAAAATATCTTATCGCCCTAGTTGGAATACAATAGTCCTCGGTTCAGTCAGTAAACTACTCTTCCTATTAGAAAAAAAATATTCAATCAAAATTCACCTAAAAAAGCTATGTGTCCTATTAGAATAGATTAGGAAGCTATGGTGTTTGATATTCCGAGTATAATCCTTTCGAAATGGTAGGCGGAGTAATAAACAACAGAAATAAAAAATACAAGTGGACAGAAATAAATGGATGAAAATATTGTTTCAGCCAAGCAAGAATCGAATCAATATTAATGATTATTAATATATATTTCTCAGTACCTCACTATCAGATTTGATAATGATAAGGATATCCCAATTAAAGTATGCTGGTTGATCCTGAAATGATGGTAAATGAAATTATCAGGCTGTTTTACTTGCCAGATTCAGTTATTCCTTCATGCGCTAAAGCTCTTCCTCTCTTGCTTTGATTGTCTAAAAGTCCTTAAGCATACGTTGACGGGCCTGATAATTGTAAGTTTCCACTTCCTTCATTTTAGTAGTAACCCGTTGAATAACTTCAGCCTCTCGTTCTCTCAATTTCTACATTTTGAGTCTGTAATTTTCCTCGAGTTATTCCTCTAATTATCGCATTCTAAGCTTGTATTTTTATTGCTATTCCATTCGAATATTGGCAATCTCAAAATTGCGAATTCTGCTTATTTCCGCCTACAGCTCCAGTTTGCATCTCTTGTTCACCTCATTCTTATATTTTAGGAAACGTGCCTAGGAATCCTCAACATTTTTTAGACCCATTGCTATTTTCTGCTTGTAGGAAAAGTCCACCTCGCTGAGTCTGTTCTCTAAATTTTGAATTGTTTGGCGATCATCAGTCTGCATTCCAGTCTCAATCTTCCTTTCAATCATCCTGCCACGTGGCAGGGATTGTTTGATGAGAGCTTCCAACAATGATTACTCTTTTTCACACTCTATTCTGAGCATGGACTGCAGCTATTGTGGACTAAAGTGATGCTGTGTAAAGTTAGATTCAGGTGAAAATACAGCGAGAGAGTGAAAGTATCGCTGATTCTGCAAATATTACACCAGCAATGTATTGCATACTTTGAGAAGGAGAGAATTTTAAATAGGAACTTTGGGTGGAGCTGATGAACTCCTTAACTTATCAATGATCTTGTGCCGAAGTTGTAGCTTTACATTATCTACCAGGTCACCATCTTTTGCAAAAGTGTTCAGCAATTCCTCTTTGTACAAGTATTCTTCGTGCATCAACCAGTAATATGAATTATATGTTCATGTATTTGAAATTTAAAGACAGTTCTGGAGGAAGTGACAATTGTCGATCAAATATTATGATAACGATTAGAGAGTGTAATTCATATCATAAAATCATCATTTGCGAGATCCTGTTTTAATGCTAATGGGTTGTAGCTTATAAGTTGAAGTAGCCTTCATTCTCTCCCCCATCATCTTTTTTACTCGTTAATTTTCGCGCATTAGCTTATATGAAATACTTCGATCTTCTCGATTTTAGTCGGTTTTCATCACTGTATGATTATTAATCATTCTATCTGGACTAGAACTTGGTCGTTGTCTCTCTTTGACTGGAGGCAGCTGTGCACTTTGACGAGGGGCAAGTCCCCAAAGTGTCTGGGGAAGAGATTTTTTGTAAAGATAGATATCTGTAAGATAGTATGTGCCTCCTAGTCCACTGATATACTTGCAGAGGCAATTCTCAAGCACAACATCAGTCCTAATTGAATAAAGAAGTAGCATTTTTATGCTAATGTATTGCAGGTATCTTTTGGGGTCTTGCTCCTTCAGCCCGTCCTCAAATGCATGTTCTTCCTTTTCTTGCACAAATAAAAAGTCTTTCTGCTTTATCTCCTCACTCATTATTCTGACTTCAATCTTGGCTCTTTCTAGAAGAGAGCGTATCTCCTCGCTTCTCAAATCTACCCGCACTCTAATTTCATTGTGATAGCTTGTATTAACCAGCGTGGAGATGGTTGAAACTTCTTCGCGCAAGTGGCGTTGCTTGGATTTAAATAGGCTATTAAGTTCTTCCAAAGTCATCATTTGACAACTGCCATTGCCAAACTTTGCCAGCACAATGCATTAGTTTTTGAGTTACTCTCGCCTATTATAACGTTGTTGACGGCTCAGCACCTGTCCATCTTAGATTGAGTTGTGGCAAAAATAGCCATCCGCAAAGAAATTCTGAATTTAGAAGGCATTAAGCTTTTCCTTATTTCTAATCATTCGAATTGGTCCAATCTCACGCTTCTTGCTGATTAAAAGGGTGGGGATTCCCTTCTCAAAAATACAGATTTATGGTAACAAGAATCTGACTTTCCGAGATAATTTGTCTAAAAAGTAAAACTCAGAGAGGAAGGGGATCAGGAAGTGTTCATATCGACCTAGAGTGAGTTCAGACTCGCAGTCGACATACGACACGTGTGAAATGACCTTGTTTTGATCAAGCACCACCTTTTGGCACAGATGGCACTTGCATCCTTAGTTGTTGAGTTCATGTTTAGTTGGTTCCAAAGACGAAGGATAGTCCTCATTGGTAATATTTCTCAGCTACATTCTTCCGTTAATTATATTATATCATTATGTCCTCAGTAAATGGTAAGAAATATCTAGATTATATTTCAATTGTTATGTTGCCATTTTAACCGCAGAGGTTCTTTGATATGGTACAATTTTCACGCATGATTAATTCCAAAACTCAAAAAATAATTTCAAAGGTAGAGATCAATTGAACTATTTTTGAATTATATGATTGCTGTGTATAATTAATATCTGTTGCAATCGATGTTTTCATCAAGTCGCAGGCGGTAACCAAGCGAGGAGTCTATGGGGTCCTCACGGAATGGCTTTAACGTACTTGTGTATTCACTACAGAACGAGGACGACTCAAAAATATACAATCGTGGTGATATGGTAGATAACATAAACTCTCAGCTTGCCCTTAATTGTATTTTCTTACTCATTAATAATAGTCAACCAAATCGTGTAACTCTTCACCAACAGGAAACTGCTTCTACTTAGGAAAATAGAAATCATGTTCGAGAGCAATGAAAATCGTATTGAAGCCATTTCACGCGGACGACTACAGGATTTGAAGGTCTATTCTACTATATTTAGAGTGAGGCTAGACTGCTACGGGACTAGAAAGTCATTGCTCTTGTCGAGAATACAGATTACCTCAACAATATTCGTCAACTGTTGAAGCGCATTACAGATCAACCTAACTTTTCCCAGTTTGAGTATAATGAGAAAATCAAGGGCAAAAAATACTACGACAATTTGCGATAAATAGAAAACGATTTAATTGGCAAAAAAAAGAGATATGAGATGCTTTGTGCCGAACTTGATAAATTCATACAGAAAGAAAGAGTCCTATTTACAGAAATATAACAGCTTGAAGGGCAAATGGTCACCGTATTGCGCAAGAAAGAACAAGATTATTTGCGAAAGGCAGATCGCTTGCAAGAAGATATTGACAGACGCAAGGAAGTCTTGCGTGACAACGGCACCAGCAAGGACAAAAAGAAACAATAAATTGAAAATTCATTATCGGGACTTCTAAAAACTGTAGAGGCATACTAAAAGATATCCGGAGATAGAAAGGCAGATTTATAAGGATTATTCGGGGGCAGCACATTGTAGGAATTTGATAAACTGGTATGCTAATTTTAAAATGTGGTATAGAGAGGCAGTGATCAACGCGGAGATCGCAAATAGAGAGCGATTCAGTAGCTGATGCGAATTGCCAATAACGTAATCACTCCTTTATTCAGTCCGAAACTTACATTCAACAACTTAGCAAGGAACGACAAGCCTAAGTCATGCTGCTGGAGGATGTAGCAGAGGGGTTGAACAATAATATCAAAATGGCACTTATATAGCGAGCTTATTTCCAAGAGATCTCCAGTGACAGACTTAAATTAACTGAACTTGTAAAAAAGTAATCTTCTTGTAATATAGATGCAAGCTCTATAAGGCGCTTCTCGATAATTTTTAGGGAGATCGTACTAAACTTGTTCGTTAAATGGGTCAGATTACAAACCTTCGCAATACTTATTTTCCTCGCCTCA
>Ga0302188_10000229_pt1 | contig 47445 bp, 47 predicted proteins | sample II_Bog_E2_1_FD_198783 | JGI IMG/M metagenome (GOLD analysis project Ga0302188, IMG submission 198783) | Peat permafrost microbial communities from Stordalen Mire near Abisko, Sweden - II_Bog_E2_1 | ecosystem: Environmental > Terrestrial > Soil > Wetlands > Peat | place: Sweden: Abisko... | reverse complement strand
AAAAATATAATCAAAAGATAAAATCTTCTTTCCCCACTGACAGACAATAAAGCATCTGCTTTTCCACTTCCACACCCACACTAAAACCATCCGCACCAAAGCATCGAGATTCGATGATATTGTACTTCAATCTTCCTTGCATCTCGTCCTACCAAGTAAAATTTATCTACCAATTCCCATAGCATCCGGGTGGGTACTCCGACATTTGCCCGTACAGCTTTTTACTGAACATTTTTACAGTAAAGGCAACATAATTTTTGGAAGGACTTTTAATTTTTGCCAGCATTAAAGGGATAGTCATTTTTTTGCTAAAATAGAGAAATCCGTTGTTTTTAACAGTTGCGACTCCCACCACGCATTAGTCTCCTTTTTCATAAAATAACACACCAGTCAATCGGATCCAGCCGTCTTGGGCTAAAAATGTGGACTTTACGGGGGTTGTAATGCTAATGCTAAGCATGTTAATATCAGTAGCTATCGCTTGATCAGCTTCATAATTATCAAAACCTTGTTCGGTCAAAATCTTGTTGACATCAGTAAAGTCTTTCAACTTTGAATTAAATTTAATGATCTCTTTGAGTTACTGGGGATAGTTGGCTTCTGGCTTTGCGATAAATGCGGGAGTGTATGAGTTCTAAAATGTAAATCCTTAAATTTATTCAGAATACAGTCTTTTTTAGTTGCCTTTCTGGCTAAAGGACACATTTGAACATTCCACATAAAGAAAAGGCTTGAACTCACTCTTATTCTTCATTCCCGGAAGTTTTCTGGATCGTTCATATAATTTTTACTTTTTGAGGATAAAATCAGCCCCTTTTAATTCGGCAAACTCCTGTCCACTAAACAGTATTTTATCGTGAGAGATAGATTTTTATATATACTCAATATATTTTTGAAATAGACTTTGGGACAACTTAGAGTCAATTGTTTCAATTAGCGGTGCCCAAAGCTTTAGAGCGATGCCAACAGTGGGAATTGGAGAGCAGAGGGCTATGATAGCCTGCTGATTATTGATGAAAAATTCAGTCATGTAACTCTGACCATTTCGAATCCATTGAAAAAGTTTTTCAGGCTAGAAAACTGGGTTAATTTTGCATTTTTTAAGAATTTATAAAAGTTCGGTGGGAGTAGATTTTCCGATTTTCATGCGAATTTCTTTTCTGTCATCAAGTTAGGAGTTTTTATTTTGAGGAGGAGGCAAGTTCTAATTTTTATTTTACAATTTATTCCCTCCTTTATTCAACTAAATGGCAAGTTCCGGGATCCTTTTATTTTATTATAAAGGTGATATTTTATCAGTATTTGGCTCATCACCAAAATGACCTTCATCAACAGTGATTTCCTCATCGTTAACTCTCTTTCTCCTCGGCTTAGTTGATAGTTCAAGTGTTTTATGCTGGGGTTAATCTTCCATCTCCAGTTTTATGTCCTTTTACACTGCCAATGTGTTCCTATTTACAATTATTGTTTGACATTCCTGGTCAACTCTCATCGGAGATCTACTTTTACTATAAGCAACCTACGATTATTTTGGTGGCATATTGTATTTAGATACTTTCTTCGATTATAATTCAATTTAATTGGTTTCCTTCTTGAACATGGACATATTTTTGAGTGCCTAACTATTTCCCAAACCCTTTCTGATTGGTTTGTTGACCTCACTATTATTTTCAATTTTTTTGATATAGTACCTCGGTTTGAGATTATTTTTTGAGAGAGGTTGTTATGATATCAGTCCCACATCCCTCTAATTGTCCTCATAGTTCTTCTTTGTTTTTGCTATATTGTTCCAAGCTATTTCCTAGTTATAATCGTATTTGCCGGACACAGAAATTTCAGGTCCTTTTTCATACTCCTCCCCTTTAATCGGATTATAATATTTTATATTTCGAATAGTTTGCTGGTTATCTTGTTTTATTGTTCGGATATCTCTAAAATTCTTCATTTACTTTTAAGGGATGCTCCCTTCCAAATAACTGGAGACATTTTACTTTCTTAGCATTTATAATGATTGCTTTTACAATCGTAGAGGAGTCAGCCTCAGTGACTTATTTTTATCACCCATCTCCAACTTATATTGTTCCATGTTGGCTCCTAAAGATTGCTTTCTTGGTTCACTCTACCTGTAATATTGCATTTTGCTGGAGGTTTTGACAATTGAATCGGATAAAGTTTTCATACGCACTCTTGATTTTCTTGAAACCACTGAGAATTTCTCAGATAGTTCCCGATCATTTCCAATAATTTTGGTAAACTTAAGCCTGGAATTGATTCTTGCTTCTGATTTTTATGAATCTCTTCTCGATATATATTGATATCTTTGGGGCTCTTACTGATATTAATCAGGGGATGAATAGACAGTGATAGGCTCTATCTTTAAAGGGCGGGATTATAGCAAATGCCTTGAATTATTGAAATCAACACTATCGGCCAGCTCATCATGCAATTTAGCATTCATCAATTATGGGCTAGAATGCTTATTTTCTCCTTTTTAGGGAATCAGTCCGTCTCGACGAATCTATGGAAATGATTGGTAGGGATATTTTTTATTATTAGTTTAATTGATTTGTGATCTTAGCTCGAGGATTGCATTTTTTGTTTTCATTAATCGATAGGCATAACTGATTGTGAAAGTAAAAAGATTGACAATTGATGGTAGAGCAGTGCCTCCTCGATGAAGATACTCATACTAACATAGAAAGAATGGATCATAACCTTCATCAAAGCGCATGTAACGATTAAGACTGCTTTTCTTTAGCCATACACTGTCCCTATCAAGACTGGCGAGTAATGGCTCATAGTATTCCATTTGTCGTCTTTTGGATTCTTTGTTTTAGCAGCGAAACGTTGTATTCATACTGAGCACAAGTTCAGCAATCAAAAGATTGGCCTATCTAAATTTGTGCAAGCTAGCACAGACCTCCTCCAGCTATTGCTCTTTTAATGTATTCGCTGACTGATTGAGTTTTTCGATAATTTAGGAGAGGACTTATTGGCGGTGATGAGTGAGGCGTTAAAGTTGAAAATAAGGAGATTGACGTTTGAGAGTCAAGCTGATTTCGTTGCGAATATGTTCTTCTTGCTTATTGCGAGACAATTAGTCCAGATGTACTAAAAACATTTCCTGATAATCGTCAGCCACTCCGTACTTGGTCCAAGAATCCAGAAGTCCTAACTGTAGATCTATGCCGCCGTTAAGCATATTTCTGACTTATTCCTATTAAAATAATTTTTATGTATAGAGAATCAAAGTAAAAAATATAAAAATTACAACTGTCCGGTTTAGTATTGAGGAGAAAATAAAGATGATCACTGTTGCCAAGTTGGTAAAACAAAACGATAATTCATGCAAAGTGGTATAATTTATCAATAATTAAAAGATATCAGTATTCATTTTGTTTTGCGCTTTTACCAGAAGTCAGATGCATATTCACGTAGCCGGGTGTTGTCAAACATCTTCTATTATCTGGTATCGCGCATTAGCTCATCGTTTAGCCCGGGTGGTAGCTTTGAATATTTGGTCACTTATTACTTAAGAGAGGTGTTAATTTCATCGTCATATTGCTAATTGATTAACTTTTCAACCTCGGCCAGCTATTCTGAAAAATTACATGATGTAAGTTCTAACCCTTTGGCTTTATCTCTACTTATACACAAAATATCTTTGATAATAGGCTGACTATCTTTCAAAAAAGTCTCAAAAATGGTTATTTTCTTTTAGCATAGCAGTTTAAACATATCTTCTTGGTCTTTCATCTTTTGTTTTTGCAAAGATGTGTAAGTTTACTTTGAGTAGTTCTCATTGATTTTCTTCTGTTCAGTAATCTTGCTTTGAATAAACTCGGTTTGGTCTTTGAGCTCCTCTATCTCCTTATTGAGTTTATTAATATACTCAAAGATCAAATGATTTTGCTCCTCATGCTTGATAAAATGGTCGGCAATCTCGTCTAAATCGGATATTCCGCTTTCCTCTTTGATATCCTCAAAGCTTTGCCAAATAGCATGCATTGATTTACAATAATTTTCGAGAATATGCAGTTTTTATTTGTTCTGAGCCATTATCTGCCGCAATCGATGCTTCAATAGAGGCTGAGTATCTGTAGAATCTGTTTTCTGGATCAAATCGTTGCGTTTTTTAAATAAAAAATTACAAATTTTGCTGCCAGTCAGATTATCTTTTATGCTTGCAACGCCTTCTAGAAATTCCTTGGCGTCGGTCGAGTTCTGCTCCTTAATTTTGAGTATATCTGTCTTAGCTACTTCTATTTTACCTTTTTTATTATCAATTTATTCCTCTTTCTCAGCAATAGCGGCCTTATACTCTTCAATTTTGACAGTCAGTCTGCGCATGGCTTACTTCTGGTTTATTTTTGCCTTTCTAAGCTCGTCAATTTAATTCTTAAGCTGTTTGTTGCTGGCAGTAACTTCATTGAACGAGTTTATCCCTTTATTGAGGTCCTCCTATAAAATTTTAACTTCAGCTTTCTTTCTCATCGAGTCAAATTTATACTGTTTACTTTTGAGCAGGTTTATTTCCTTTGTTCGTTGAGTATAATCTTTTATTACGTTATTTTTGTTCTCTTGCACCTTGAAAAATTTACGCTTATCTTTTTAAAGCTAGCGGGTGTAGTTGTCAATTTACTGCTCAATGACCTGATTGGTATTAAGTGAGCAAACACTGCTTCTGAGAGTGAGCTTATTCAATGAGGAATCATTCATGGAAATGCGTCCTTTGTACATGCTTCTATTAGTGATATTAGTTAATAAAAATATAGAAAATTATAAATAGAACAAGCCAAAAAATATATCTGCATAAATAATACTCCTTATTTTATTGAGGTAAGACAATCAATCAATCAATTCCGTACTTAGTTTTAATAGCTCATAGAAGAAGGAACTTCTTCAATAACATTATTACCTCCCTTTAATGTTTTTTGGGGAGAAGAGGCTATAGGATTATCTTTTAAACTTAAGTTAGCTTCCTATATCCCTTCGTAGTCAATGTCAAGCAGCTACAACTGTTACAGTCCACTTTCGTCGAAAATTTAATTATCATCAATGCCCAAATATTCATCCAAAAAAGGATTTATTTCGACACCATTAAACCTCTTTTCCAGCGAACAGTACAAGGCCTGTGCTTCATCCATTGAAAAATATACTTCTTGAATTGAGTAAACTTTAGCTGTAAGTTTGAGTAGTAGTCCCCTGGTCATAGGGTCCATATATCTCTTGCTATCGATTGCACTTAGAGTCAGCTCTCTTATTTTCTGATAATATTTAAGTTTGATTCGGAAGCCATTGCGAATTAGCATGCGTTCTAGAGCGCGGTAGATATATAGGATAACTCCTTCGCACATAGAAGTGTAATATTGTTCGTTTCTAAGTTAGGAGAAGATACATGTAAAGGGAAAGGTGGCGCTGACGCAGAAATACTGAAAATTTAGTATATCCGTAGCCGAAGAAGTAGAAAGACTTTGCAATTTGCTTTTTTAAAAAGCTAGAGTAAGAAAACGCTGAACATGGAGACGGCAGTGAGGCAATTTGAGGTTTAAACTACAACATTTTAGAGTAGAGTCGACTGATAATTGTAAGAGGATCTAAGTGATTGTATTTAGAGCTGATCTCATATAAAAACCTGTTGATTTCCTAAATACAAATCTTTCTACCTCTTATGTGGGGTCGAGCTATTTTCCGAAAAGTTCTTCTTGTAAGCAAGCATCAATACTTTGGGATTAGTTTCTAGTCATCAGTAATCGACTGTAAGGAGATCATAAATCATATGAAGATATAACTATTTTATGAAGATGGCTCGTTCATATTTATAAATAGATCTATCGAGGTAAAATAAATGCTGCAATTATTTTGACTAATTTATACTTTAATTTTCTCATGACAAGCCGCGCAAAATTGACACTAATTGTTCTTTTTTTGATGGTTCAATACTGCACAGCTCATAATTACTTATTGTGGGTCGGGTGCACTCAGACATGTAAAAGCACCTGCATTAAGCAACTCACTGAAAACTCATAAATAGAGGTGGGAAATTCAACAAAGTGGGAATCAACCACAAGCGATATCACAATCTATAAGGAAAATACCACTAAATTAGCTCAAAATTACTATCATATAGATACCATTGGATTTGGAGACAATCGTTTGACTTTTACTGATGAACAAATTCGGGAGGATATTGAAAATGCCATACTTTCCTAATCAAATTCTTCACAAATAGGTTCTATCAAGTGTATTATGGTCACTGAAAGTTATTTTGGAGATGTTATAAAATTGCCTTTGGTCTTCAACCATATAAAAAATATGTTTGGCTATCTTCCTATCAAATCTATTGTTGTGCTACTGACTAAGAAAAACTTATTAGCTTATGAGAAAGGAGCCTAGAATAAAAGAAAAGCAATTATCTCTAAACTGGAAAGTGAATACTCGATACCATCCGAAAATGTTGTAGACTTTATGACACATTGGGATTAAATGCCTTATATTAAAGTGGAGCCTAACCAATACTAAATTCTGCAAGATGCCATAAATCGATGCTAGCCTATCTAATCTGAAAGCATCAATGAAAAATATTCGAAGATTCAATAATTGGCAAAAAAAATTCAAACCGAAATAACAAAAAAGTAGACAAAAATAATTGAATATTTAGAAGATTAACTTGAAGTGGTAAGACTAAAAAAATAACATATTTCTGTTATCTGGAGGCCTTATCCTATCATTGGAATCTTGGGCTTTGGCTCCACATAAACAAAAAATACTCCTTATCATGAAGATGTAGTAAACAAAAAGACAGTGAAGAAAAACAAACAAGTCGAGGAAAAAATTGTTCCAGATATTGACGATTGTTATAAATTAGCCCTTGCTCGATTTGAAATGGAAATGCTTGAGAATACAAATAAGAATGAGGAACTGTGAAATGATCTAAAACATCCTAAATTATCAATAATTATCGACATTTTACTTGCTGATGCCTATTTTATTAGACAGCAATATTCCATTTAATTTTTTAATCTTACAACAATTACTTCGGCTGACGTTTTTCAAATATTCGATAAAAACAACAAGCAGAAAGATTGTCAATAATTTTGTAATATTCTAATTTCTGTAGAAGAAGATCATTCCAATAATCCGATAGCAATTGGCAAGAATGAAAGCAGACCCTGATCAAATATCTTTCTTCTTCGAAAATAACATATTGCAAAATAGCATTGAATAGGAACAAAACACTCCAATTGTAGTTTCTCATGCATATTTATATATTTAAGCTCATTTTATATTCAATAATTTTATCTAAGGCCGATCTAGTCTTATAATATTAATAAAAGGAGAGTTATTTGAATGATATAAATCAATAATGTTAGCGGGAAGCCTCAATTAAAATATGGATAACCTGGCTCTCAACCCAGAACTTCCTAAGAATGATTTTTGCTATACTATTGAGGGAAACATCGGCTGCGGCAAGTCCACCTTCCTTTAAATACTGCGCCAGAAGGTTCCCTAGGCCAAATGGATAGAATAGCCCGTTGCAGAATGGCAGAATCTCGGAGGAAAAAATATCAACATGCTGGAGAAATACTACACTGAGCCTAAGAGATGGGGATTTACCTTCCAAATCTATGCCATCTTCACCCGGGTATAGAAATTGCATGAGGCAATTCAAAGATATCCTTCAAAAATTAAAATATCAGAAAGAAGCATTCTAGCTGACAAATACGTCTTTTCTGAACTCATGAAGGATTTAGGATACATGGATGAGGCAGAGTACTAAGTTTTCAAAAGTTTATATGGCAGCTTTGAGTCAATGACTCCCATTCAGAAGACCAAGGTGATCTACCTGAGATGCACTCCTGAAAAGTGCCATAAACGCACTCAACTGAGGAAGAGAGCAGAGGAGAGTGAGATCCCTCTATAATATTTGAAATTGATCCATGATAAGCATGAAAAGTGGTTTAATAACTACCCAAAGGAAAACGTGCTGATCATCGATACAACTGAAGATTTCAAGAACGACGCTGTTAAGACTCAGGATATGCTTGGAAAGCTGAAAGAATTCATGAATTGCTGATTGTTTTATCTTGGTTAGCATTATATTTGATTAACCTTCCTAAAATTAATAATCAAAGATAAGCTTGAAATAAGAATTATGGCAATTAAAACAAATCTCGAAAAATATTTTGGTTTTTATTAATTCTATCTATGCAGTCTTGTTTTTAATTCAGAGCTTTGGTATATTGATCATCAATACTATTATTTAATATAATCCTAGGCTATCAAACAAAATAAAATTAAGATACTCACTTTCGATATCATGGATATGTAGTTTAGGAAAAAAATCAGCAATGGAAGTTTTGTTGGTGAGTTGATACACATATTTGGTCCAGATACTTTATTTATGTATTAGTAGCCTATCAATGATATATTGTAGTCATTATATAAACAAAATATACTCTCATCCTTTGAAATTCATAAATCACTAACTTTGGGCTGGATCTTATCAGAATCCAATCGAACATTTCGTCGCAGATTTCCAGATTGAAAAACAGTCTTGGTGCATCTAAATTTCAGGCTATTTACCTCTGGAAGCATTGAATTTAATCAGAAGTGAAAAAATGATGGTTGACAATGGAAATGCATCTATCTGTGCAGTGGTTCATCTCTGCCTTGTCGAAAGAAGTTGAAATTGCCTCCATTAACCTATAAATTTATTTATTATTGGTTGGATTATTAATCATGTAATATGATTCATTAAGTTTATTGGTGGAGAATGTGATAATCTTTTATGCAAATAACTAAGTTTTAAGTATGTTGATGATGAATTGTCTAGTAGAAGGCTGCTGGGATGATAATATCCTAATAAATTTTGAGTTATCCTACAATAAACTCATGCGGACCGAACAGCTTTGACTGTTAATGATTCAAAGTCACTTGAATCACCACGTTGAAAAACTAATTTATGATAAATTAATCAATGTTTTCGACATATTTTTAGCATCAATATTTATTCGATATTCTTATGCCTATAAATGTTGAATAGGCCATCAATACAATTTTATTTCGGGCAATAAAAATACTATTGCCAGATATTATAGATTTAGTCAGCTAAAATTTGTGAAATTATCCCGCAAAGGTGAATACCTTTCCCAATTACAAAAGATATGCTATTTTAACAGTATTGATTTTATTGCTTTGTCGTTGCTGCTATAAAACAGATATAAACATGTCCAACAGAGGTACACCCAAAACTACCAACAAAAAAATTAATTAAATCATCAGCAGATTTCATTACTACACCTAGGCTATTGTAAAAGACAAGTCTTCTTGTTAGACGCCTGAACCCCAGAGCCGTAAACTGTATCATGCATCGTCAGCTTTGGGACCGAACCAATACCACTATTTTCAATAAACTCGAGAGTCGTTTAATATCTAATAGCAGCTCTAGCACTCATTGCTGATGTCAGTTGCCAAGCAGACTCTACTAGATAGCCATGCTACCAAGTTGAACGATACATCCTTCCTTAAAAGCTATTCAAGCATGCCATCCATAAAGTATCAGAAAAGCAGCGAATTGGTAGAATTTGCGCTGATCGATGAAAATTAATCAGCAACAAAAACTCAAAATTCTGGCAATAAAATTATTGCAAAGCCATATAGTGATAGATAAAGTAAATCAAAGAGATACTCGCTTTATATCGTTCATTATTCAAGTGACAGCCCGCATTCTTGGACTTATGTACCAGTTAGTGTATGTAGTTTGTTTAACGTCTGCTGTTTACTGAAAGCGCTCAGAATAAATAAAATAAAAACAGATCATCTTTAGAATATCAGGCAGTATTGAGTTTTCCCAAGTAAAAATAGAGCTTTGATTTCATGAGATGGTTTAGCTAATCAAAGACTGATCAATTTATAGCCGAATTCATTAAGAACCGATAAATTAAAATAGCGTTATTTTAGTCTGTTTTAACAAAAAGTTTGCATGATGCCAGCGTAAGGAATATTGCTTAATAAAAAAACTCTCATCCTGAATTTAAACGATAGAGTCGCCTACCTCCTGCTGAGTTTAAAAAATATCAAAGCTTAAAGAAGGAAATTTATAGTTATTTTTCAAAGATCAATAAAACTCGCAAACCAAATCACTACTTTCTCGATAATATGGTCTGCAGGTTCATGAAATTCAAAAATTACGATTAGACTTAAAGTTCAAAGGCGATCAAACACTACTTGGACTGGGAAAAACATATGAGAAGCACATATACCTACGAATCCTTCAATTAATATCATACCAAAGATGTACAATTCCCCTTATCAAGATATTTACCTACATCGGTAAAGACATCGAAGGACATCCGATTCTCTTCTATCGTCCCGATCATGTTCTCACCTCGTAGGTCAATAAGTTGGATCATTTCGTTGACTATAACCTTTATATGATGGATATCTATATGCAGGATCAGATGGAAGGCTACATTGACGATTTTATCTTGCTATCGGATTACTAACACTTTGGATCAGACAACTTTAAGTTCCATATTGCTAAGAGTGTGGCAGATGCCTCTTAAACACTGTTTCCAGACAGACAAAATAAACTAATCTGCTTCAACATTGGAGGTTTCTGCAATTTTGTGTATAAGTTAGTGAAACCATTGATTCCCAAGTATGCTGTTGAGAAAATACACATTTTTGGAATGTAGAAGTAACCTTTCAGATAATTTGCTGTAGCTTTTATGGATTTAAAGATCCTCCCAAAGTATATCTTTGGAGACAGCACAATTGAAACAACTTCATAATCTGAAATTACAACCAGAAATACGCTTCCAAAATAAGATAGCATACGCAAGGTAGCTCGTAAACTTTGGTGATTTTAGTAGCATCAATTATTTTTAGATTACTTGTTATCTTCAACTTATCGAATAATATATTATCAAAGATTCATTCTGTTCAACTCAGAACGAATGATTTGCTTGGCTCGATTGAATTAAAACTTTCCATAAGGTTTATTATTCCTAGTGGATTCGAAGGTATTTAATTGATTATTTTTAGTCCGATTTATTGGCGAGTAACTATGATTTTCGATTCTCGGCCTTTCCCTTGGAGCATTGACGGATTTGTCAGTGTATTGCTTTTAAAGAATCTCTTTCCTCTCTAACAAGTAACGCTTGGACTTTGAATTAATTTTAGGAGTAAAAGTGCATTACTTATAATCTTTATTGACCTCTTCCTATTTCTACTTGATCATTTTCTCGATCTTATGGTCCTGCCACACCTGCACTCTCTCCAGAAAGGAGGAGTCGCTTGATATCATGTAGCGTTTATTCTGTTTTAAAATTGGCTCGAAAGTACACTCTGTATCAATTTTGCGTTTATGATTCTCGTATGTCTCAAGTATTTATTTTTTAGATCGCACTCCCTCGGAGTAGAGATGCTCCCAAATTGGTTCTTTCCTTTCTCGTTTTTATTTCATGGGTTTTGTCGATGATCTCATAAAAGAAGGACTGTAGGATAGCTATTGAGAAGGAGATTAGTATTCGCTTTAGGATTGCCTCTGGAAGTCGTATTGCTAAGGAGATGCACTCTCACCGGGGTATGGTCGTGAGGTTATTCGACTGTAGGGCTGAAAATATTTTTACTAATAAAATTTCATCAATAATTATTATAAGGTTTAAATATGTCCATAACATCATTTAATAAGTTTACTCTTACAGATAGAGAAAATAGATTGGAAGATATTCTAATCCAAAGAGATGACTTTAAGTATGAAATATATTTAATTTTAAATCACCGTTCTATAATCATTATAAAAACAAAAGCATGGACTTGTAGGGCATTGATAACATCATATAGATTCTCAATACGAAAGGAGTACCCAAAATGGAAAAGAAAGACAAGTAGTAGCATTAAAAACAGGCGTAAACCGAGTAGCTCCCCTCGCAGCAGTTGGCTCATCTCTAATAATTTCCTGACTTCAACGCAATTTACTCCATCCGCATGCAAAAAATGTAAAAGAAGAACGAGTCCAAGTTGTAATAGCTAAACAAACGCAAGCAGCTTAAATAGAAAATGCAGAAAAACTCAAATGAAACCAACCTCCTTGCCGATATAAGCAAGGGCTAACTAGTGGACAAAATAGGAATCAGGTATCTTATATTCAAAAATTGGTCAGGAAATCATATCGACATTGAACTATGCGATAGAGGATATAAGTATCGCTTTCCTAACGGTGTTGCAGGATTAATCAAACATCTGCTCGAGGAAAATGGGTTCGTGGAAGGGTTTGGGCAGTAAGGGTTGATAATTTGGAATATTGGAGTTATCAGCTCGGCTATTTATCAATCCATGAGCGCATATCAAAAGATTAACCACTTTCCAAAAAGTTTTGAGATCACACGCAAAGATCTTATGCTACAAAATTTATCGAAGATGAAGCACCGCTTTCCACGGGAGTATAATTTTTACCCTCAAACGTTCATTCTGCCTAACGAAGTCAGCATATTCAATGATCAAGCAGAAAAGTCTAAAGGAGAGCGTTGGTATATAATAAAACCGCACAATAGCTCTCAGGGAAAGGGAATTTGGCTGTCTAACTCAGTGGAGGAGATTCTGCAAAAGCAAAAAGACTGTATAGTTGTAAGTGAGTACATTCATAATCCACTTTTGGCCAATGGACTCAAGTTTGATATGAGGATATATGTAGCCATAACCTGCTGGAATCCTCTTCGAATTTATATTTACGAAGATGGGCTCACACGTCTTGCCACCTCTCCCTACTCCTTCGACCTCACTACAAAGTAAAATCTCTTTGCCCACCTCACTAACTATTCGCTGAACAAATTTGCTGATAATTTTTAAGCTAATGATGACCAAGACGAATGTAAAGGGCATAAATGGTCCCACTATGCCTTAAAATAGTTTCTCAAGCAGTAGGGATATGATGTTGCCGCTGCCTGGGCGAGGATAGATGACCTAATGATAAAGGCCATCCTAAGCATATAGAATACTGTATTTAGTGCCCTGGAAATGACAGTTCCCTATCGCACAAATTGCTTTGAAGTTCTAGGGTTTGATATTCTCCTTGATGACACGTTAAAGCCTTGGTTGTTGGAAGTGAACCTTTCCCCTTCGTTAAATACTGATTCTCCTTTGGATCTGAAGATAAAAGGATCAATGATTGCAGATTTATTCACAATGATAGGAGTGGTACCTCCAGACCAGCAGTTTGGGGCAGACAAGTCCTATTTACTAAACCAAAACCGTATGAGTGCTAAAGAAATGAAAAATGATTATAGTAAACTCGAACGCCTCGTTCTGAAAGAGTCAGAAGAGGAATAAAAGAGGTATTTTTACATTAAAATAGATCAGGAGGATGGCGAAAGATATACCCGACCGAAACAGCAATAAGATATAAACCTTTCTTTGATGTTGACCGTCCTATGAACCGTCTCCTTCGAGATGAAGAGCTCCGTAAATTTAAGAGCAAAAACCTTCTCAACAGTAATTACAACCAGGCTGTGCGTAATTTAGCCGAGAATCCTCGCAAAAAGGAGTGATTTATGAATATATCTATAATTCATCAGTGTTAAAAATGAGGGTAGAGGTTGACCCAAAACATTAATGGATATTGATTTTGTGGCGGGAGAATGAGAAATTTATTACTTATATTGGGCGGGAAAAGGATTCGTGCAACTTCTATTATATATTTTGAGCAATGAAGTCAGACGCTGGGTATAACTTGCGCGTCAAGGAACATAAATCCATCTTCGAATGCTATAATGTTGACGAGGAAGATTTGCAGAATGATGATGATTCTGACCGTGGATGGACACGCAAACGCCTTAGGGAGAAAAAGAAACGAGTCGCTTGGGGTCAAGAGGATGATTTTGATTACAATGCCGACGACAGCGATGAAAACAATGACAAGAGCATCTTTGACTCACAATAAATTGTTGACCGACTACCAGAAAATACGAATGAATTGACGACCTTGCTGACTGGAGTCAAGGCCAAGATCAAGCAGTACAAGTTGCAATTCAACAAGGAACAGCAAGAGCTAAAACGTATGCATCTCGTAAATAAGTTAAACAATCTTATGTAAATGAGAACTCAGTGCCAATTTGTGCGGACATAACCCACTTCAACTTTGATTTGCTCATAAAAAAACAGTTAGACTTCACAGGAAGTTATTTCGACGTTATTATGATGGATCCACCATGGAAACTTTCCACCTCTCAACCATCTCGCGGGGTAGCTATTCAATACGACTCCCTCAGTGACGAATTCATAGAAAAGATTCCTGTGGGGAAACTGCAAAAGAATGGTGTATTGATGGTATGGGCTATCAATGCTAAGTATGCCTTTACCATAAAATTAATGGAGCAGGTATGGGGATATAAGCTAGTTGATTCCATTACATGGGTTAAGAAGACAGTAAATGGAAAGATTGCCAAAGGACATGGATACTACCTGCAGCACGCCAAGGAAACCTGCTTAATTGGAGTGAAAGGTGATACATCTAAATTGAGAAAGGGAGTTGCGAAAGATGTCATTTTCAGCGATCGTAGAGGTCAGAGTCAAAAACCGGAGGAGATCTACAAGTACATAGAGGAACTGGTGCCAAACGGATACTACCTTTAGGTTTTTGGCAGGCGAAATAACCTACAATAAAAATGGGTGACAATTGGTAACGAAATTTGATATCATCAAACCTATTTCGAATCAATAAATTAGAAAATGATATTCAGAAGCCTCTTCTGTCCATTATGATAGCTCTTTCCTGCATATCATAATGTTATTGGCCCTTTTTAATTAGAATGCGGAATATTAATTTTATTATGTAGCTATCGCTGTACAGCAGCAAAGGGGGTTCCAAACTTTCCTAATCACAAACTAAATAACGAATTCAGTTGATAAAAATTGATAAAAAATACTCTTTATTGAATCCAGTAAGTCAGCGTCAAGTGACGGTTCAGTTATAAAGTAAGTGAGAGATGATTTAGATGAGCTGGACTATTTGTTAACTCGTAAAGAAAAAGAGAATGATAAAAAGAAAAGGATAAAAGAACTCGAGGAGCTCTACGAGAAGGAGAGGGAGAACAAAATCAACAAAATTAATAGTAAAATCAGCAGGTCAGGCAACAATAGAGAGCAGGGGTTGAGCCAGAGGCTGGCGCAGACTAAAAGGAGTAATGAGTACTTCTAAAAGATAAAAATTAAAAAGCAGCATCAGAATGAAGAATAAATTGAAAAGATGCTAAAATTGAGAAAAAACTATAACCGAACTAAATTAAAGTCAACTTCATCAAGAAATTCATTGAGCGAAGAAAAAAACTAAAGAAATGCGAGGAGCTTTAGTCGGAATTTAGAACAAAGAGGATCGGATAGAGATATCGACTCAGCCATCCAGCAGATATAGTCAAGGATAGATCATGCAAAGACCAAAAATTAATTTTACAAAAAACAGATTGCAGAGAAGGCAAAAGGCTATTCAAGGAATTTTGAAGAGATCAGGGATAAAATCAGATCAAAGTCAGTCATCGACGAGACCAGTTGTTTTCAATAATACTATCATCGTGCAACTCACATCCTCGAATGCAAATAGAAATCCAGGAGTTTTTATGAGAAGCAATCGGAGAGAAAGAGGAAGATAATCGATGACAAATTCAAAAAGTGCACATAAAATTTGTAGTATCTGGACAAGCAGAGAGAAAGAAAATACGACGAGCTTCGCAGTAAATTCGTAACGGTGTGGATATTCAGGATAAGACAACCATCTCCAAGAAATGGAAAAATTAGAAGAATATTGTTTATCTGCAGAAGTTTATCGAAAATCAGAAGGACCTCGAACAGGAGAAGGTAGATTGTTTTGTATTTAGGTGTCCAAGGCTTAGGTCATTCTTAAAAAACACTTGGAGAACAGACTTAAAAACAGAGCACTGAGAGAACAAAAAGATAAGATCCTACAAACAGTCAAGAAGGTTTAGCCCTGATTTAGACATAATTTTTGACCAAACGCTATATTTAATAAAATAGGGTTTATGAATATTGATAAATAAAAAGAAAATATGTAGCACGAGACTCACTTTATCCTGCCAATCCATTGATCCTATCGATTTCTTTTGCTGTTCGGTTCGCTGTACTGCCCCTTGTTGCTGTGAGATTTTATTGAGATTTTGTCAATTTGCGAATACACTTCGCATTGCAGTTTCTAGTTCTTCTTTTCTTTTAGCAGAGATAACTTGAAAAATTGGAGCTACTTGAACTATTAGAAGAAGATTTCAATCAGGACAATTTTGAGCCAACCATTAAGCACCTTCCCCCTGTACTAATCTAAATTTGCTGCGATTTCAGAGAGTTTATCCTTTAACGATAAACCCAGGTACCTGTCATCATCTTCTAATACATAGTTGATAAATTAGTCAAGCTTGATCTCCATAGCTTGAATGTACGGCTAACAATTTTCTTTTCTCTTCTTTTAAAAATATATTTCAGCAAGCAGAAGCTCTATTTTGGATTTGAGAGAGGAAGGGTTAATTTCTATTGCGTCTTTCTGGAGCTCTTTAAAAATTTATGATTCCTTCGTTTATATGATCATTATCTAATGCTCTTTTGTAAATTGGTCGAGAGGTACAGTTAAAATGCTGAGGTAGGAAACATAATTCTATAAATACAGTGGTTGGATCTATTGTATGTCTGCCTTTCCGATCATTTTTGGGTTGAAAAAACTGTTTATTGTAGTTAGGTGGCTTTGTATCTTCGCAGGCAGAGCTAGGAAAGCATTTGAGGGGTATACTAAGTGTTGCGATGATTCATAGAGATCACTTATCTTCCCGTTATCGAAGGTGGTGCTAATACTATCAATATAGCTTTTATTCTTTGCATATTGTTCGAGCGTGGCCATATATTAAGAACAAGAAGTCGCTCTTGAGGATTTATTAACTTCTTTTCCATTTACTAGTTGGCTATCGAAGTAATGGCTAAACTTCTACTCGTATTTTGGGATGTGAAAAAGTTTGTTTTCTTGGGTGTGCTCCTTCTATATTTTCATAAATAAAATTATTAATGAAAAATTATTGATTTATTATTGATTTGGCAATATGAATAAAGTGCATGGCCATTGAGAAGTACTTTAGCATTGTCTTAACTATATACTTATATAAACTTTTGATAGAGATTGTTATAAATTCCTTGAGGTATTCGTCGATTTGATGGTCCAAAGGTAAGCCATCAGCTCATCCCCCATAAATTATCCTTAATTTCATCAGTTGAATGATACACTTGATGTTTGAGTCCAAATTATAATTTTAATTTCTGGTCACAGGTATTAAATAGTTATTTTCTGATCTGCCCATATTAATTTTCAATGCAAATAAAAAAAAATGTTGTGATAACTGGGGGAAACACTGGCATTGGTCTCTAAACCGCAAAGGCACTGTATTCGGATGGCCATAACATTATTTTTGGAAGTCGCAGCTAGTAAAAAAATAGATAGGCTCTACAATTAATTTTAGCTTCTAACGCAAAATCAGCAGGATCTGTCAAGTGTTTCAAACTTGATTTGTCCAAACAAGCTTCTATTGAGTAGTTTGCTCACCAGGTCTAAATATAGTTTTCTGTTATTGATATTTTAATTAATAATGCAGGACTAATGATGGACAATAGAGTCCTCAATGAGAAGGGCATCTAAATGACGATGGCCGTCAATTATTTTGGGCACTTTTATCTTACCTATCTTCTCTTTCCTCGGATTAACACATCAAAATAGGCTAGAATCATTAATGTCTCATCCAAGTTACATCTCTACTCTAAACTGTCAACTTCTGAGGATTTGGGTTGTGAACATGATTTTGGTACAACCAGTCAGTACAATCGATCAAAACTTGCCAATGTTCAGTTTACAGTGGGATTAGCTGAGAAACTCAACAACTATCCCAATATAAAAACAATGAGTTTGCATCCTGGTATGGTTGATACAACTTTTGGATCTTAAGTATCATTTCTATCATGTCTAAAGATATTGATGTGCTGCTGCTACGTCAGCCCTGAAAATGGAGCAAGAACAAGCCTTTATCTATCAAGAAATGGATTTGAACAACTAAAGAGCGGGCAGTACTACGATGACGATACTACTATTGGGGAGATGAATCCATTAGGCTCCAACAAAGCAGCAGTGGATAGTCTGTGGGCTATAAGTGAAAAGACCTTTGGAATCGAGTTTAAGATTTGATTAATAAACTCCATATTATTGATTCCCAAATAAAACTGGCGATTATAAGTTTATGATTGTGAATATAAATATTTAAAGAATACGCGAAAAGACTCCAATAGAATCAATGATAATTAGCATTATACTGCCCCTGCAATTATGATCAAGAATAATAAAATATACAAATATAAAACAGACATTTCGATGTATCCCGAAGATGAAGAAGAAAAGCCTGCTCTCCTCACCATCCCCAAAAAGATAACAGCCCAAATGAAATAGGGTCTCAAGTAAAAAAAGTTAGCTCTTCACGAAACCCTAAATATATTTCCGAAGGATTCTCAACTTTAATCCAACATGGAAATCAAAAAAGGCAAGAACATGGCCAGCCCGTAAAATAAAAACGAATTCGACAAGACTTTTAAAACAATTAACGAGCAAGGAAAAGCTTAAGTGGGAGTAAAAAGACGAAACAATGATAGAGAGAAGGAACTTTAAAAATCAAAAAACCTGATAGAATAGATGAAGAAAAGATTAACGGCTAAGAGCATCACAGAAAAGCTTTATCCAGTAACAAATGAAACCATTGATGCTTTGGTCCTAAAATTGGATAAATAAATAGAGGGGATAAAAATATAAATCTAAAAAAAGAAGAGTTCTTTAAATACGAATCCGAGTGATCACTTTCTAAAAAAGGAGTTGTAGACGCTTCAGTCGGCGATGGATCGGTGCGTAACGTTAAAGGAGTTGTACTGTGAGAAGACCAACCTGAGAAATAAGATATCTCTTCTCGAGAATAACATCATCAGTCTCAAAACTGAAAATTCAGAGTTGAAGATGCGTATCGAGAGAGGTATCGATGCTATTGAAAAGCATATGAAGGAATTGCCCAAAGAAAACTATCAAGAGATGAAAGAAGAACTAGTGCATTGCAAGATAGACTTAAAGAAAGAAAAGGAAATGAGGGAGAACTTGGAGAGAACCATCGCCAACATCGTGAAAAATTTTAAGAGATTTTATTAAGAAGCCGATACTGCTCGAATGATTATCACGGAAAAGTTAAGAGACATTCAGGATAAAGAAAAGAATCTAGCCTCTCGTATTGCCGAGTCGGAGTTTGAAGTGAGTGAAAGAAAGAGCACACTGCAGCTTTAAAACTTAGAATAGAGAAAATTTAGAAAGTCAATCCACAATAACGAAGGGCAGCAAAGTTCTGATGGACCCAAGGTTACTAAAAAGCCCCTCACTTATAAATAATACCCCAAAAATGATTAAATTCGACAGGGGATGACGCCGGACAAAAAAACGATGGGCGCCTTTTCTTTAGAGTAGCAGATAAAGAAAATGCGTGCGAATCAATTGAATTTATCAAGCAGTATTGCAATTAAATAAAAATCAAAGAGATGATCTCCTTCATATTGTGAGTGTAAACTAATAGGACACATATATTTATCAATTATTTTTTTATCTTTGCTAGAAAATGTTGAGTTACTCCTCAACAAGAAGCTAAGACTTCAGTGCGAGGGAATTGTCTTGGGACTATTAGGCGATGGGCTGGTTAGAAGGCTTCAGATTAAAATTATTTAAAGAGAACTACAATTCAGAGTGTGGTTCAACGCGTTAGTAATGATTTGGTGTGTATTTTTAATTGGTTTTAGGTGTATGTTGAATCGCATGGCTAAGATGATTCGTATTACCTTGAGTCAACTTAAAATACAAAATTAAATATCCAACTTTATTGCCTAAATGCGAAAGAAATGCATGATGCGTTGTCTTTTAACTTTCATTTATTAATTCCTTTATAATGATGTTGCAGCAGCCTATAGGATGCTAATTATCAGGATAACGCAGACAATTAATTTTTAAGATCTCATTACTCTCAATTTCGAAAAAATAAATATTTACTTCTGTCTACACAGGCTACTACTGGACTTTAATCATTGCCTCTTCTTTGTTATCGTCAATTTCGAAGCTTATAAGGACTTTCTTTGATTCTATTCCGACCTTGCTGTATAAATGAAAGAAAATATTGTCTATTTTTAAGTTTACAACTGCTATTGTTTGCTTATTCCCAGTTGTAGGTACATCATTTCGCCTCAAAAGACAACTATTCGGATTTATGCGATATATCTTTGAAAGAGGAGACTCATCTTGAAAGTTGTGTAGACGTTTCTCAGTGGGTACTGACAATCGCTTTCTTAGAACAGATTGGTTTTTAATTCTAGAAAATCTGGAATTTAATGGTTAATCCCCCTAAAGATCTTAATGATGTCTATCATGATAATAATATCTCTCGATGGGTGACGTATACTTCCTCATTATTTTGGGACTTTCTCGCGATTGTCTTATCAATGCATTAAACTTATTTTGTTTAAACCATTTATTTGATCTATTTTATGTTTTTGCCTATCCATGTTCTTGCTTCTCTTACTCAATGATGTAATTCATTGATTTGGTGAGCTAATTCAATTTATTACTGATTTATTTTGAGTGCTCCAAGATGGATTGCTTAAATTTAAAAGTTGGCAGTTTTTCTTTTCTTTTGTGATTGATAAAAACATATCTCTTATCGGATGAGTAGGAGTTGTTCTAGGGTAACGTTTACACTTTAGTCTTTCTGTTGATTTTATAGCTGTATTTGGCAATTATCTTGCCCAAATTGTAAGGCCTGGTTCCATAAATAACTCCGTTTACTAAATTGTTGTTATTCTTAAGACCAGCAAAGATGTTTAAGTCCAATTCCCCTCTCCCTATTTATTCATAGAGCCATTATTCTTCTTTATATCTTCTCGCTTTCATCAAACTTATATACCCTATCCCTTCATTCTCCCGTCGACCAACTTCAATAGGATTTTTAAGTTCATAAACATAATTACTGTCGAGAAGCTCCTCACTGACCCGCGAGCCAAATGTTAGTCTGATTTTATATTTCTATATATTCTAAAGGATACGGATTGATTATCTCGATGAAGAATGAATACCTCTCGAAGAGTAAACTATAGGTCTTAACTCATTCTGTTATCGGTTAAATTTTATTGAGATGGAGAAGGAAAATGTATTATATATAACAAGTCTCAAAACTATTGGTTCTAATAATACAGATAGGCTATCAGAGCTTCAAGTGCCGTAACTTCTATTTCTTATCTTCGGTTATCTTCTACAAGATTAGACTTGCGAGATCGTGCTCGCCCATATTGGCTCCGAGATGGGTCAAGTACTCATTCGTATCACTCATAAGATAGGTTAAAATGGTATGATCAATCGTATAGGATTTTCGACCTTTTACGACTTAGTCGGCATCTTAAAACTACAACTTTGATGCATATATCTTAAACTGTCTCATGCATTCTCTCAAGGCAGGATCTTAATTCGAAAGCCCAGTTACTCCAATCATCTCAGGGTCAAAGGTTTTAATAAATTTTGCTATTTTTTAGGAATTGTCTCTATCTGGATCAACAGAAACAAAGATAGTTTTTAAATTGAAGAAATTGGCTTCTTTACTCTTTTTAACTCTGGCTACAGCCTTGCTCAGTTTTGTCAAAGAATTAGGACAGATATCAGGACAGTGAGTAAACCCAAAGTAGATAAGGTAATAGGTTCCTTCCAGATCTTTATTGGAAAAAGGCTTGCCATCAGTTCCAATCAGCTTCCAATCTCCTCCAATTTGAGCTTTACCTACTCCTGTAATCTTGGCAAGGGCATTTTCAGGTTTCTTCTTTTTTTGAACCCTAATAACTTGAATTTCCATGTAGGCATAGGCTAAAGCTAAAGCTAGGGCGCTGATGATGAGCATTGTATTACCAAATCTCGTTGGTTTCATCGAATCTTCTGGCGGGACACTATCTTTTCCTTCTTCATTATTCTATCCTTTCTCGTCCACTGGCTTCATTTTAGCCTCAATCGATTCATCATCATCATCTTTCTTATTGGATGGTTTGGGCATTTTGTTTTCATTTGAAAATTCAAAGAAAGGATTTTTATGAACGCTAAGATGATTGAATCGAGTTCCGTGAAGCCCAATATCAGAGTTGCATATATTTCTCCTCATTAAATGAGTCACCCTGCATATCCTCGAAATCATAATTTTATATTTATAAATGTGAGTAAAAATTGACGGAATCAGATGCCTGGAAATACGTAAAATCTTCAGCTGTAAATAAGCCAGCACCCTAATCACACAAAGCCAAAGGATATAATGAATACTTCAATAGTCGTTTGCCATATAAAGAATTCAAAAAAGTCCCATCGCATCCATGCATTTTTCGTAAACTTATCTGTTTACAGCTGTAATCATGCCATGTTTATTGTGAGTTGTGCCGATATTCCCCTGATATGTGATGTTTGTCCCCCAAGGAGTGGTAAAATATCCTCCCATTGATTTGATAATGGCATCCCCAGCGCAGCTGTCCCATTTGTGTGTTAACGAATCAATGAATATCATGGCATCAGCCTATCCATTCGCCACCATCATTATCTAAATGATAAATAAGTTACTTTTCTGCCTGACCCTCCTGCTGTGACGTTCATGGCCTTTAGACTCCTGATAAAATTCTACTGTGCAGCATTTCTTCTGGTATTACTTGAAGCTACTACAATAGGTTTATGAGTCTATTTTTTAACCTTCTTCGACCATTCTCTCTTCCAATAATCATAGGTTTATCTTTATTTGACAGAACCAATGGTTATTACTGGGTCAAAAGTCTTGACATTTCCTATAATTTTAAATGGAGTTCCTATTATGCCCATCTGAGGCTTATTGTTATAAGAAAGCCCCATGAGCACAGTGACATCCTCAATATTACCATTGATAAAACCTCGTGTGCAGTCAATGGGATCAATCCATAAGCAAGCTTCTTTTATATCTAACTGTTGATTAATTTGGGAATTAAGAGGAAGAATGTCAGCTTACAGGGAGTCATAATTGTAGTCTATAATCCCTTTGTACTCCTAACTTTCTTCTCCGATGATCTTTAGATTAGGAAAATGCATTTTTAAACCTTTCACGAGCATGGTTTGTATCTTAAAATCTGCCTACTTTAGATGTAACTTACATCTGTGACTGGGTCGTCCTCCCCCTTGAGATACTGTTTACAGGAAGTATCAGTCAAGCTATTTTTAACAATGAAGCAAGCCTAATATGCGAGCTGTGTGGAAATAGACACAAGTTTTCGTAGATTTAAAGTCATGATTATAAACTTTACAATAAGTTTTACAGAAATTATGATAATTACTATTTTGAACATAAATTCTAAAACAAAAAATACAATTGGAGCAGCAATTCGAAGCAAATATAATATGATCAACACCTCATAAATACAAAATACCAATTTATTATCTACAATTAATCCAATGAGACCGTCCTATTATTATTTAAATTCTATTCATGGTTTCGTCAACCCAATCGTTTTCTATAATTTAGAGGGTGGTTCAAAATCTGCAGAGCAAGTACCATTCGGTTGTATGCCCTTTATCCTACAAAAAATCATATCTATGGATGTCGATCAAATCCATTATTTATCCTATAAAAGAATGATAAAGGTAATAAAGGAGTGCTTTCTTTTTCGAAAAGTAATGGATCATACAAATTTCTTCTGGGAAACTGAAGGATCAGATAATCTTTAATATATTTACTTTGCTGATTTAATAATTAGAAATTTGTAATTATACTCCTTTTATGAAAAGATATTGCGCCTTAGCTGTATCTCTTCTCTCACTACTTACCATCCTGAGATGCCAAAATTATCAGGATCTTTAAATCGCACAGAGTCTCACCATTTCATTAAATCCAGCAACAGCCAAATCTTATAAAATAGTGATACCCTCAAACATATCTTCCAACGAAGATTTGTATATCCACGCTAATCCTACTGTCACTGATCCCTTTCAGGTTCCCTATTTGACTGTGACTTCAGACAACGGATATCTCCAAAACTGTTACAATGCTCATGAATAGTTCGCAGGTATCTGCAAAATTGATTCCAAATAACTCGTTGAAGGACGAGAGTTTTTCTTGTCAATAAAATGCATTACAGACTGTACGTTGGGCCTATAAACTTACCTAAGTGATATCATAAACCTCCCCTTAGGACAGAATCTTCAACTCAATTCCTATAATACTGACGGCTTAGCCGTTGCCATCTTAGTTGAAATTCCCAATACTTCAGCCTATAGCTCATTATGTGTGCTGGCCACCATTATAAATATCGAACAAAATGTTGTAGATCCAGACGAAAAGCTGGATATGCTCATAAATTATGGAACTAAGGATGTGCCAGTTCCAACTGATGAAAATTTTACTGTTGAAGGCCTCTCTCTATTTACTGGAGGACGAGGTATTTATCTATCACTGGACGAAGTTGCACCTGGAAGTTGGATTAAGGTATATCTAAAATTGCAGAACGGGATAGCTATTTCTTTCTGCATCCAATAAATGCATGAGGGCAATTCCCAAATCACAGTAGGATCATCCTACTTCGAATATATTGATGAGGTGCAACTGTAAAAAATATATTACCTCAATATGAGTGACCAATTGGAGGAGTTGGCTGATGAAACAATTGAATTTGTTTTTGATGTCTACTCGGGAAATCCGAAGATAGAGATTGGTTTTGATAGTGAATTCGGAAGGGATATTGCCTTTAATAGAAAATCTGCAGCAATAAGCTATTCAATCTCCCCGACTTTACGGGAGAACTACAATTTTACTGATACCATTTACATGAGAGTGACAGCAACGATGCCATCTGAATACTATTTCTACTCCAAGATTGACAGAGAAGATGCGACGTACATGGAGCCTTACCTCGCGTACCTAGATGAGATTAATAAAAACGAAGTGGAGAATTATTTCATGATTGAAAGGTTTAAAATGGAAGAGGATAACAGGAATACTATGATGAACTATGCCTTTAAAATTGACACAATAAAGGGCTCGGGCAGTTTCTATTTCCGAAGGTGCCCGTATATTGAAAAGCAATAAGCGAATAGTTCGAAATAGCAGAATTTGAATGAGTGCATTATTCTTTATTCAAGCGAGGTACGAAACACGGAATTCGTACAATAATAAATACAAAATGACCAGATTATCAATGGAAATAAGATGACGATTCAAATGAACTACGATGTCCGCGGCTGCAACCAGTTGTCAACAACCAATGGCACCAGCATTACTGAATGCGCCTTCCAAATTATCGCAATTGGATAGTCCTAATAGCCCTTTATTTATTCGATCACTGCTGAAAGGAAGTTCTTTATTGCCTACCTCAAATAAAATTCAATAGTGAAGGACTATATATACAAAGATTACTATATTTTTTACGCCTTTTCACTTCCCTCCATAGAAAATGTCACGCAAATCGAAATATTTTTAACAACCTTTTCGGGGGAAGCCGCCTTAATTATGTCCACAACAGAACAGTTTCCCACTTTTAAAACTCCATTGAATCAAATTCAGACCCAAACAGGAGAAAAAAGCAGTATTATTATATAGGGAAGCAAATTGGCTTCAGAAATTTACATATCAATTTACGCGTATCAGTTTACAGAAGTAAACTTAGGAGTGATCGTCCACAGGACATCCGATACGAAAGATCAAAACCTAAACACCATCATTTTGGAGAAGGGAAATCTGCTCACCTACACTCTCAACGCCACTCACTCCGTCGTCTCCTTCAAGGTCAACTCCCAAGACTCCAAGTCCATTGTGGTCAGCCTCAACGAGCTCGCAGGCCACTGCACTTTCAAAGTCTTCGATTCGGCGAACACACAGCTCGACTGCATCGGAAAGAGCGATAATGCTTTGATCTGTCAAGTGACTGCGACCAGGAACACTGACTACAGAATCGAAGTGCAGGGAGACCGCGGAAAGAACAACAAATTCACAATCAGCTACAAGGGCAGCATTGAGGACTGCACGACAGCAGCGTTGAATCTGCCCGTGAACGTTATCCTGCACACTGCCTAAAGCTAATGCTTCACCTTCGCTGTCAACCGCAACATCGATCTTACATTTGTGGGTTCTTTTACGTATGCTCAACAACTTAATCAATATATATCCACAGACATCTACGCAAACGACTTAATTCTATCATCCATATTGGGAAATCACTACGATATCACAGTTTCGGACATGAGCACCATTTGCCCATTGAGTATAAAAAAGCCTGGATTTGTAAAAACATGTTTTATTACTTTGGATTTTGTTAGTAATTCAAATACAACTACCAATTTCAACTTTATTGTGTAGGAATAAGATGCCTAAGTTGCCCTCTTTGATGGAATAGCCGAAAAAATAGTTGGTTTAAATGTGTAAAGATAGGGAAGAGTGTTCTACTATCATCTTTACAATACCTTGCCAATTAAAGTGTTTTTCACTACTCAATCCATGAAAATGATGTACATTCTAGTTGCTAAGATTATTGACAAATCAGCTTTTCTCAGTAGACATCAGTAGGGAGGAGTCAATATGTACCGAGATTACATCGATCAAATGAATGATCAAAATAAAAATACAACCACCAATTTGTTTACAACCACTCTGAGGGACTTTGGAACTTCCATTGTTAGTATCGATGAGTAGTTTGTCCATACGTACTGTACAGTGGGATAAGATTGCTATTTGCTGCTCAGTGTATCTTCTTTAGACTTTTCTTTGACTGAAAATTTGGATGGGAATCAAGGTTTGGAGGAAATCAACTACGAGATCGAAGTGACTCAGGAGTAGACTTACCTCCCCGTCGGAGATACAAAAATAGGTTTTGTCGATTAAGGGTAAATTTATATGTATCTAATCGACCCAGAAGATGCCTACATCAATTTCAGGAATATGAACAGTGAGGGACGACGCGGAACATAATGCGCCACCATGTTCACAACATATGGCAATGGCACGATTAAGCAGTAGACTCAAATTGGGGGAAATCTCCGAGTTCAGAAGATTGACGGAAATGACAGAGTTTATGTGAGGGGAGATATCGACCAATGCTCTTACCAGATTAGCTACATCTCTATCAGTCAGCCAGTGAAAAATGTTCAATTGTCAGCCCTTTACGAACTTAACCTTTTAGCAGGGCAAACCGAAGGATTCCTTTTCTATAATACGCATCCATCTTCATTCAGAATTATGCAGTTGGTGAGTGCAGGGACTGCAAACATTTACATCTTTCCCTTCAGTCAAGACGACTTGACCTTGGAGTTTGTCTTAAAGTCAGACTTCACAACCTTCCCAGTGGTCGATACCATTGATGGTGATTTCATTGTCTCATCAACTAGTGAATATTTCTGTTCATAGTGTTTTTACTATATTGTGGTGACAACAAAATCGAGATTTATTGGGGAAATCGTGTTTCTTCGACTGACAGACCCAATTCCTTTGACAGTGAGTCATATGTTTAAATAATACCTAAAGCCGACGACAGAAATAGCAAAGGAGGAATATGTGTTCTATTCGCTGACCACTTTCAGCATTACCTTCAACATTCTATCGGGTAGTATTTCAGTTCTAATGTTTGACCCCGAGAGGAACCATGCCATTTATGAAGCCATCACTGAAACAAAAACTTTTAAGATTGACCCAATTGATTACAAATCAAAAGAAAAGATTTAGTTTTACTCCAAAAAAGCATTGTATCGGATAATAATAATTGCTTTGACTGAAACTGAGTTTTATCTCAAATTGGACCATGAGGCGCCAACTGAAAGAATATTTGAAGGGTATCCCGTAACAATTAACTTGTCGATTGACAACACAACCATCATTTAGTTTGTTAACGGTCAGCAACTCGATCAGCCTGTCACTTTGATGGCTAATATTGATGAAATGGATACTTCTTCAGGATTGCCGCCAACTGTGAATATTGATGTAATAGTCTAGTTAGACACCGGCTAAATATTGAACAGCACTTAATTGGTTACCAAAATGATTAATTCTGAACAAACTATGGTCTATACTCTTAACAATTTCAAAGGAACGTACTTTATATATATTTCAACAGATTTGCCAATGAAGGTCACTTTTTTACTCTTTAAAAATTAGTTGACTCACTTAACTCCAGCAGCAAATCACCTTTTTGATAACGAAGGAATATTTGAGCTGTATAGCAATGATCAGAATGTTATGGTTGAAATCTTCAACTGCATAGGTGATTTTTCAGTTACAGCATCCCAAGACTATCAGGGCGTCACGGATCCTTTCACAACGAATAGCAGTCTAATAACACTGAAGAGGCCAAACTATGGAGGCCACTATGTCTTCGGGGTCGAAGATGTGTTGGGCTCATATTTTTTAAAGATAAACAACAAAAACCAGGGAAGTGACTTGTAGTATCTTATAAACTACTATTACTATGATGACATCAACCCCTACGACAGCATTGATGCTTCTAACTACGACGTGATTTATCAACTAAGTGAATAGGGACTTACTTTGAATGTAAACACGCCTGTCCTTTCTGAAGAAGGTAATAACTCAATCATTATAAAAAATATCAGTTATTGGGCATATGTGGCTTCTACAAAATAAGATTTACACCGATTCAGCCGTTGCTCAATTTATGGAAATGTTTTCTCATTCGTGAGTAGTAGCCCTTCAATCTTCATAAACGTAATTCTTATTTAAATTCAGAATTCCTAGATGAGTTCTTAGTAATCTGGAGAGCCTGTTCCCTAGAGTATGTTTTTGAATGTGTAAGCCTCTATTGAAATTGAAATGATTAATATGTCAAGTTTACAGACAATCAGATATCCCAAGGTACTGACTATTCTTTACAATACCGTTTAAGTGAAAACAAAAGGATTGCCTAGTGTGAGTTCATCATATACGTATTGGTTCACAGATAGTCTCCTGATCTTTTTGGGTTGGATGGTGCTTCCTTTTTTGCTGGCTGGACTTATTTTATTCTACTTAATAAAGTGTTGCTTGAGGAAAATAATTATGCAGCAAAAAGACATGGTTGAAGAGAGCGAAGAGGTTCAAGTAAGGGGATCAGGAACAGTCTAAACATTGCCCAATGATCAAGATAACTTCCAAAGTGGTACCGGTTTAGCCAATCGGGACAAAGTGATTCAACAAACGTATTGAGGTTAATCATATTATTGCTAATTTACTCTTCAAATAAGGAGAAGTTCCTTAAAAATTTACATCGTAGGATTTTATTCAGATTCATATATTATTTTTGTGGGAAAGAGTATGTTGTTTTGAATAAAAATTTTATTCGTTTATTTTATTTGATAATATCAGGAACTTAAAGGTATGGCAGTTATCCTTCCATTGACAGATAATATTTTTATTTATAAAAAATAACATTGAAGCAACTGTCGGATTCCTTTTGCGATCTCTTCTTATTAATAATCATGCTACTATTAATATTAATCAATCAGTAAATTTAAATATTGATATTTTAATTATAGATCATCTTCCATGAAAAGATATTTCAGCATTCCGATTTTGTTACTAGCACTGCTTGTCTTAGCATAGGCACAAAATGTCACTTAGATTTAGCTCAGTCAAATCTTAACTGTGGAACTCTAGTCTTCTACGCCTAGCTCATATAAGATAGTGGTACCATCTAACATATCCTCCAATTAAGATCTCTATATCCACATTCAACCTTCAATTGCCGACCCTTTACAAGTTCCCTATCTCACCGTCACTTCTGACAACAATTATAAACAAAATTGCTATAACGCACATGAGTAGTTTGCCGGAATTTGCAAAATAGCTTCCAACGAACTGCAGTAGGGACGAGAGTTTACTCTATCAATAAAATGTGTGACTGACTGCACTCTTGATTTGGAAACTTATTTCAGTGAAATAATAAATCTACTTTTAGGGGAATAACTTCAACTCAGCGCCTATAGTGCTGCAGGACTAACTGATGTCGTCATGATTGAAATTCCGAGCGATGCAAAATATACTGCCCTATCTCTATTGGCCACAATCACAAACATAGAACAACATTTGAATTCTGCTGATTAAAAATTAGACATGCTCATTAACTACGGAGATGAGAACGTATAAGCTCCAACTGACGAAAATTATATGGCAGAAGGACTATCATTATTTACTGGAGGACAAGGAATTTATCTATCAAAGGATAAAGTGAAACCTGGAAGTTGGATAAAAGTGTACCTAAAGTTGCAGACAGGCATATCCATCATATTCTCTGTCAGCTAAATAAGCGAAGGCAACTCAAAAATAACACTCGGTAGATCTTACTTCGACTTTATAGACGAGGAGTAAGGAAAAGTGTATACTTTAGATATCAGTGATCAATCAGCTGAACTGAGTGATAAGACAATCGAGTTTGTTTTTGATATTTACTCGGGAAATCCTGAAATCGCTATTGGATTTGATAGCAAATTCAGTAATGAAATACCCTACAGTCGAAAATCATCTGCAATCAGTTATTCATTTTCTCCAAGTCTGAGAAAGAATTATAACTTCACGGGATCCATCTTCGTCGGAGTAACTGCAAGCATAGCCTCTGAGTATTATTTCTACACCAAGATAATCAGATAAGACGTGACCTTTGTGGAGCCATATCTGACATACTTCGATGAAATATAACAAAATGAGGTGTAAAACTATCTGATGATTGAAAGGTTCAGCTACGAATGGGGTAACAACAACACAGTCGTAAACTACACCTTCAAAATTTAAACTGTTCAAGGTTCTGGTAACTTCTATTTCAAGAGATGTGAAAGTATATAAAGTTAATCAGGAAACTAACAAAATTTAGCTAATTGCCTTATCTCCAATCCAAAGTAATTAGAGACCTCCAATTTCGTTAGAGATGAAATTCAAAGTAAATTCATCGCCAATGAAAACAAACTGACCATACAGATGGACTATAACACTCTCGTATGCAGCGAACTCAAAAGAAAAAGCGGAATTGTTTATAAAGAATGTGCCTTTCAAATAATTGCAGTTGGATAATCTGCGGAACCATTCATCTTCTCCCTCACTGTTGAGAGGAAGTTTCACACCACCTATCTTAAGGAAAATTCTATTGTTAAGGATTATATTTCAAAGAACTCGTATGTATACTATGCTTTTTCACTCCCTTCGCTGACAGATGTCACCAAAATTGATATCTTTATGACAACCTTGTCAGGAGAATCGGCTTTAATTGTATCCAAAACTCAACAGTTTCCAACACTTCAAAGCCCATTGAATGAGATTGAGACTCATACAGGAGAAAAAAGTAATATAGTCCTTATGGGAAACCAAATTTCTCAATAAATTTACATATCAATTTACGCCTATCAGTTTACAGAAGTAAACTTAGGAGTGATCGTCCACAGGACATCCGATACTAAAGATCAAAACCTAAACACCATCATTTTGGAGAAGGGAAATCTGCTCACCTACACTCTCAACGCCACTCACTCCGTCGTCTCCTTCAAGGCCAACTCCCAAGACTCCAAGTCCATTGTGGTCAGTCTCAACGAGCTCGCAGGCCACTGCACTTTCAAAGTCTTCGATTCGGCGAACACACAGCTCGACTGCATCGGAAAGAGCGATAATGCTTTGATCTGTCAAGTGACTGCGACCAGGAACACTGACTACAGAATCGAAGTGCAGGGAGACCGCGGAAAGAACAACAAATTCACAATCAGCTACAAGGGCAGCATTGAGGACTGCACGACAGCAGCGTTGAACCTGCCCGTGAACGTTATCCTGCACACTGCCTAAAGCTAATGCTTCACCTTCGCTGTCAACCGCAACATCGATCTCAAATTTGTGGGTTCCTTCACTCACAGCCAGCTTTTAAATAAATAAATTGGAGTAGATCTCTATGCAGGCGATTCACGACTTTCATCTATTTAAGGAACTCATTATGATATTCCAGTGATGATACTGACCCAAGATTGTCCTTTAGGCGCAAAGAAGCCTGGATTTTTAAAAACATGCTTTGTGAGTATCGAATTCGTTAGTCATTCCGATAAAACTTCGGCTTTCACTTTTATTGTGTAGGAAGATGATGCTGAGATTGCCTTGTTCGATGGAATAGTTGAAAAGGTATCTGATTTGAACGTGGAATCGGGAGGAGGAAAGCAGTTTTATTATCATCTATACAATTCATTACCCATCAAAATATTCTTAACTGCAGAATCATCCAGGATGCACTACTTAATACTTGCCAAATTAATCAGCAAATAAACTTTCTTGAATAGAAATCAAGAGGAGGGAGTCAATATGTACCGCGATTATGTTGATCAAATCAACAATAAAAACACCACTGATAATCTGTTCTCTACCGTAGTCAAGAACATTGGAGCATCTATCGTCAGTATTGATAAATAGTTTATTTAAAAATATTGCCCAACTAACCAGGACTGCTATTTGATAGTCTCAGTAGATCCGACAGGTCCTGCTGAAAATTTCTTTTAGCCAGTCATCTATTAAATCTAAATTACTCAAGAATAAACGTATTTGCAACTGGGAGAAGTGAAAATGGGATTCATTGAAAAAAGACAAGTTTATACTTACTTGGTCGATCCTGAAGATGCCATCGTCAACCTCAGAAATATGAATAAATAAACCAGACATGCATCTCTATGTGCCACTGTTTTCACTACTTATCAAAATGGAACAGCGAAGGATTACAATCAGATCGGAGGGAACCTTCGAGTGAAAAAATCTGATAAGATTGACAAGATATACGTTCGAGGAGATATTGAGCAATGTTCCTACCAAATCAGCTATGTATCAATCCTGCAACCAATCAAGACAGTCCGCTTGTCGACTCTTTATGAGCTCAATCTATAATCCTCGCAGACATAAAACTTCCTGTATTATAATATGCATCCATCCTCCTTTAGGATTATCCAGATGGTAAGTGCAGGAAGTGCAATTATTTATATCCTTCCTTTTGATTAAAACAACGTAACCTTGTCTGCTGTTGCTGAAATGGATTATACGAAGTTTCCTGTTGTTGATTCCGTTGATGGTGACTTCATTGTTTCATCTTCAAGTGATTACTTCTGCTCTCAGTGTTTCTATTACATTGTTGTGGCAACAAAATCTAAATTTATTGGAGAAATAGTCTTCCTCCGACCTACAGATTCAATTCCTGTCACAGTCAGTCACATGTTCAAAGAAACTCTGTCTCCAACGTCGTAAGTGAGCTCCGAAGAATACATCTTCTATTCTCTAACATCATTCAATGTCACTTTTAATATCCTGTCTGGCCGAATTAAAGTGCTTATGTCAAATCCCAAGAATTAAATAGTAATTTAAGAAATGTTTAGCTAATCAACGACCTTCCCAATGAATGCTGTAGACTATGCATCAAAAGAGAAGATTTAGTTCTATTCCGCAAAATCAATGTATCATATCAGAGTTGTTGCGATTACTGAAGCTCAATTTTATGTCAGATTTGATCGAGAGGGTTCAGCTGAAAGGATATTCGAGGGGTATCCAGTCACTATTAATTTTACTGCTGCCAAACCAACAATCATTTAGTTTGTGAACAGTCAGCAACTTGATAAGCCTGTCACTTTGATGGCCAATATTGATGAAATGGATACTTCTTCAGGACTAACTCCAAGCGTGAACTTCGATTTGATAGCCTAGTTATAAACCGGCTAAATACTGAATAAATCTCAATTGATTGTAAAAATGACCAATTCTGAACCAACCATGGTCTATACTCTTACCAATGTCAAAGGAACGTACTTTATGAGCATCTCAACAAATTTGCCAATGAAAGTCACCTTTTTACTCTTTAAAAATTAACTGACCCACTTGACTCCAGCAGCCAATCATTTCTTTGATGTGGAGGGAATATTTGAACTGTATAGCAATGATAAGAATGTTATGGTTGAAATATTCAACTGTAAAGGCGACCTTTCAATTACAGCGTCCAAGGATTATTAAGATATCACGGATCCTGCAGTTGCCAATAGTAGTCTAATAAGCCTCAAGCGACCAAATTACGGTGGTCACTACGTTTTCGGAATCTAAGATGTACCTGGCTCATACTTCCTAAAGGTGGACAACAAAAACAAACAAAGTGAGCTGTAGTATCTCATAAACTATTATTACTACGATCAAATAAACCCTTACGACAGCATCGATGCTATAAACTACAATGTAAATTACCAACTGACTCAATAGGGACTCAATGTTAGTGTAAACCCTCCTATTCTGACTGGATAAAATATGGACTTAATCAGGATTAAAAATATTAGCTACTGGATTTATGCATCTGATGTGAAATAGAACTTGAATCGATACAGTCGTTGCTCTATCAGTGGACAAATCCTCGAATTTTATAGTTAAAATTCGCCTCAAATGTCCATCAGCGTAATTATTTTTATATTTAGAGTCCAATACTAACTAAAATGTTGGATGTCGCCACTAAGGTGGAGACTATTTACTTAAACGTTGAGGCTTCAATAGCAGTTGACATTATCAATCCATTAGATCAATATCCAAAGAATTATCCAAAAGTATTGACCATTCTTTACAACACAATCTAAATTCAGCCGACGACGGGAAAAGTCGTCATTTCTGAGCATGCCTATTGGTTCACTGATAGTTTCTTGGTTTTCATCCTTTGGATGATTCTTCCGTTCGCGTTGGCGGCATTATTCCTCTTGTATGGAATCAAATATTGCTTGAGAAAGTTCGCCATGTATCAAACAAACATGATTGAATAAGAAGCTGACAACGGCGGAACGAGTGAAACTTTACCATCAGACGTGGAGATCAAGGGAGGAGCGGGAGCGGGAGATTCAGTATTCAACCAGCCTGACAGCGCTCTGCAGAACATAAAATAACATGTATGATTAATTGCAAGAATGGCTTTATAAACATTAATTCTTATCAATGCTAAACTATTTGTTTTCTTGATACTTTTAACATTTATTTGCTGCAACTGCAAAATATAGGAAGATTTGCTATTATTACAGTTATTATAAAAATACGTTAGGAGATAATGCAAAGATACAGTCAAAAAGCAGAGTCGAACAAAAGACCACCTGTTATCGATCTTTCGTCTGATGAAGACAGTGACACATAATCTTAAAAATAAAATAGCTATGCTTATAGTCGTAATGCCGTTAATACTAACTCAAACAAATCAATTCCAGTTCTGCAGCTATCTCATCTCCAGCCAAATCACATGAGATCAAATCTTACTATGGAAAGTCAGCTTAAACCAATTAATCAAATGCAGTTCAGCACTCTAAGTCTGGATTAAAACTCAATCTTATAAAATGAAAACTTGCTGAAGAGTCACAGTAATGATAAATCGATGATAATAAATGAAAATGAATAGTTAAAAAGGTTAAACTGGTAACTGCAAAGATAGATTTTATAGTTAAAGCAGATGGTTCAAAGTGATAGGAAAGAGTAACAATAATCTCAATAAAAATTGTAGCAATTCTAACTCTAAATAGAATAAGTTAAATCTAAAAATAGAAGGCTGCAGGCCAACCTGCTCAAACTATAAAAATAGTTTGAGAACAAGCTAATCAATCAGTAACTTCCCAACAGAAAGAATGTTTCTGAATAGTTGAACAAAATTTATGCAGAAGTGATGGATAAAATTAAAGGAGTGATTCAGAAGTATCTGACGGAGCTGGCCAAGTAAAAAATGAATCCAAAAGTGGAGGGGATTATCACTGATTTTGTTAATGAAATTGTGCAGATTAATCCTAGGACCAATAATGCGAATTCAGTTAACACGTTAAACGAGTTTAGCAGCATTAAAGGCAATGGCTCTCACAATGAGTATCGGAGTCAAAGGGCCAACAAATTCATGAGCGAACCGAGTTAGCCCAAAGCCATCGGATAATAGTACAGACTACTCGAAAAATCAATAGACAAACTAAAAAACATGGAAAAGGAAATCGACTAAAAAACTGGCTCCTTTTTGAAGAAGCAATTCGTCGAAGGAAGATCAATCAATAAAAGCGAGGCAGGCCTCGATCAAAGCAGTATTTCGGTTTTGGATCGAAGCAAATCAAGACGAAAACGGATCTTTCAGTGATTACGGGAGATTTGCTAATATTAGTAAAGATTAAAATATACACTTATTTTTTGCATCTTGATGACTCATATAGAAGAGGCCATCTTTATAAAGAAGTAACCGTTCTAAATTTAGTCTATCGCGAAGACCCCAGCTGTAACAATAACGATGATCCAGATTATGGCTAAAACAGTTTCTTTAATAAACTGAAGAGTTTACCAGTTACGCTCACTTTTTGCTTCTTCTCAAGAGTTACCAATCTAGCGATTGGGAGTTGCTGCTATTGAAGAGCGCGTTGGGTAGAGCACTAGAGTTAGCGAGCCTGCGTTTATTTCTTAAACTAATCTTGACGATCTTTGCGCTATTGCTAAAACTTATCTTCACGATCTTATCGCTATTTTTGAAGATCTTTGCGCTATTTCTAAAACTTATCTTGACGATCTTTGCGCTATTGCTGAAACTTATCTTCACGATCTTATCGCTATTTCTGACGATCTTTGCGCTATTGCTAAAGCTATCTCTGACGATCTTATCGCTATGTCTGACGATCTTTGCGCTATTGCTAAAGCTGCTGGTTAAATTATCTTTTCCTTTCCTAACGTTACAAGCGATATTGCTAGTTTATGTTGGCAAGGAACTGCAGAACACTCTAATCTTGCATTCAAAGTTCTAAAAGATTATTATTGTTGCGTATTATTTGATAATCAAATGTATTTATTTGATGCATAGTTAATTGGGCCCAAGCAACATCGAGAAGTATTAAAGGAGAAGCTATGATGATATTATGAAGTCTATTCATCAATTAATTGGAAAAAATGTTAATCAAGGCATAAATTGATGCCTTTCATCGACTAAACTACCATCTTTTGCTCATTCATTACCTCCAAGCAAATTGGAGAAGCAACTGAGGAAAACAAAAGGTGACCTTCACAAAACTCTAGTCGAATTTATAATGGGAAAATACTTTATTCTAACGAGTTTTGTAGGAATATTTTTAATATAAAAAATTTTTTATTCATCGCTCTCGTTAATCAACGTCCATCCCATATTTTTTTGATTTGGTCAAAAATGCTTTTGATAATTCCTAATGACAGGAGGATACAAGAGGCTATCTTTACATAGAGTGAGGTGTTCCAAATTTGGTATATCGCGAAGACCCCGGCTATAAGGATGATGACTATCCAGACTACGGTAAAAAAAATTGCTTTAATAAACTGAAGAGGTTACCCGTTGCTCTCATTTTTTGTTTTTTCTCAAGAGTTTAAAATCTCGCAATTGGAAATTTCTTCTATTGACTAGCGAGTCGAGTCTAGCATTAGAGTTTACGAGCGGCATCTTATCTCTAAAGTAATTTTTGACGATCTTTGCGCTATTTCTAAAGCTGATCTTGACGATCTTTGCGCTATTTCTAAAACTTATCTTCACGATCTTATCGCTATTTCCTAAACTAATCTTGACGATCTTTGCGCTATATCTAAAATTTTGCTTCTTATTTTTAAAGCCGTTTTTGGCTATCTTTGCGCTGTCGCTAAAGCCACTAGTTAAATTATTTTTCCCTACCCTAACGTTACAAGCGATATTGCTAGTTTATATTGGACATGAATTGCTAAAACTGGAAGGCTTACATCGAAAATGAAAAAATTAATATTATTGCTACAGCGATATTATTTGTTTAATCCAATTTTGAAAACCTTTAGAATAGGTATGGAAGATTATGAAAAGGGTTCAAGTCTTTTCACCTGTTGCTAATTGAGTAAAGTTATATTCACATTATTTGTAAAAAAATATTTATAGATTATCAGGCTCTTCCCTATATTTTTTGCTTAGTATTCAGCTTTTAGTTTCTCTCATAGATTTTGTCTTTGATTCCGTCAATGCGGATACTGTTCAATTTGTGGTCTAATCTTTGGGTAATTACATTCTAATATTTAATTATTTAGTGATATTGACGCTTATTCTTGTCACGCAATTACACTTACTTTTTACTTAAACTTTTGTGACGACTTCTCCAGTTGTTCATACCCAGCGTAGACAGTTGCTGAGCCTGGTCATTTTTGGGCTATTGACCAAAGGATTGCCCATACAGAGATCTGAACATTTCCTTCTTGGGAGAGACTGTTTTTTGAGAAGGACTATTCGAATGATTCTTTGTCTTCTGAAAATCAATTTTTTTGATAGCATTATTTTTGAGTCTATATTTCATGTCTTCAAGCGGTAATACTCTACTTTGCTGCAAGTCATAACTCTGTATCATTGTCGACATACATGGAGCGGTTGCACTATTAGCAGATTCTGATCACCAGACTCGTCATAGTTGTCTTCATCAATTTATTTTATTGCAAAGTTTGGGATCTTTTTTGAATGCGGCTGACTCTGCAAATAGAGATCAATAGAGTCATCCTCTATCTATGAATAGTGATGTGGTTATTCAGGGCAGTTCATGTCCTTCATGTAATCGGAAAGAGAGATTCCCTTAAAGAATGGGTTGACATTTCCTCTATTTTCCTCTTACATCAATAAATATAAAAGGTATTTAGAAACAATATTTTATCACTTTGTTCTGAACAAAAACTGACATTGTTGGTTAAATTATCAATAACTTGCAGGGTTTGTGATTATATGCAGAGCGCCCTCCTCAGTACCAGCCACCACCATTTTACCGTTATCGGAAGAAGAAAAACAAGTCACCCTGTACTGCTCTTTTTTCACTTTTATCTTTCGCTTGAGACGGAGGAAAGGCAATTCCCAAATAAACAATTCCCTTTGTGCGTTGAGATAAATCTAAATTATTTTTATGGTACCAAACATTCAGTAAAATCAGTTGATCGTAGAATATGCAGATTGTAAACAAAACCACTTTTTTAACAAATTGAGTCGATAAATTGGCCATTAATCGAATAGACGTAAATGGTACTATTTTAGAGAGAGTAGAAGACGATCGAATAGAGTGGATTTGTTGTTATATGGGCAAAGTTGATCGGTAAATGCTTGGGATGATGAATTTTACGAATAATTTACACTAAATTAAGAAAGAGTTACGAGAATAAAGATTAAATAGACTGAGATTTCCATCTTAGGAGCACGTGCATACTAGATTTGCCTTTTACTTGATCGATATATCATTTATTTTCATATCGTGAGCCTTGAGCATGGTTACAGTTTAAAACTCAATTTGTTTAAGGGATATGACTATTGTATAAACTTTTAGATAGCCTTCGTCATCGCCTATAAACAACCTTTGAAACTTATTTAAAAAAGCTAAAGCCGTAATAGTCCTATCATTAATTTTAAAAAGCCTATTAAATTTTTATTCCTTTAGAAAGAGGATACTGATGTTTCCACCATATAATCCTCCTATTAGGGCTATTTCTTCATTGACAGTCACCACTGGAACAAATAAAGGCAGTTCTTTATAATTGAGGCCACTTCTCTCTGATTACAATTCGTAACTAACCTGTTTTTCCTTGAGCAAAAACTCTTTTTGCTTAGTCAACACTTTGAATACGCAATACTCATGTTTGCGTATGATCAAAAATCTTTCATTGGTGATATATATGATGTTAAGAATTGAATTAACGCCCTAAAATACAGATTTTAGTAGGTACTTCTCCTACTTTGCTGCAACTTTAGAGAGATAACACTTTTGAAGTGTCAACTCTCCGCCATCAGCAATTAGTCTATCCTACCACTGTGACTTTACTGCTCGGCGAGAAGGATGGAGATTGTTTCCAATGATCTGAGCCGGATTTTGTCCAAAGTGGGCAATTTGTGTTTAGAATGATATTCTTTCTTCAGCTTCTGTGACTTTATCCAAATCTATACAATTTTCATATGTTAGCGGGTAAAAAATATTCACGTTCTCAATAGCATCCTTTCCTCTTTGCTTGTATCCATATATTAGGTCAATCCAATTATTAATGTTTTCTGACACATATCTACTTTCTAGTTTTTTGCGGAGAGTCGCCACAAATTTGTAGGGGTTTTGGTTTGTCCAATTCGGCAGGATGACATTGTCCACATTTATCTTGTCCTGAGTTAATCCATAGGAGTAATTATTGAGATTGATAAACATTTCCGGAAGAGTATATATTTCAGGGATTAACTCTCTTAAGTCAGTGGGAGAAGTAATAGCATTGTTCCATGATCCATAGTAACTATAGAATATTCGATCGGCGCAGTCAAATTTACCACTCTGAAGGGCCAGTGCTCCTATGCTGTAGGGTCTTATTCTAATTAAAAAATTGAAGATTATGGCTGAGGAGGAATAATGAGTACCAAAATGATACTAACTGAATAATTCTTCCTCGTTATTACTGTGGTACTTTTCCATAAAATACCGGATGCGGTCTTAATCTCCTTGGAGTCCCATATTCTTGGTTAAATCTCTATAATATTTGGTATCATCGAGTCCAGGATTATCTTAATTGGTGATATAGATCCAGGGTATTACGGGATATTGAGTGACATCGTTGTAATTCCTACCTGCGATTTAATTCAGCCATTGCAAGTATTCATAGTTTGACATATTTTTGTCTATCCATTGGAAGGGTTGATCGGATTGCAAGTAACTATCATAGGAATCCTTTTGTATTTTTACGAAACTGGAAAGGATATCGACAAAGCTGCTCACATTCTTTAAATAAAAATGAAGCATCACCTATTTGCCGTCTTTCTATTTTATACAGATAGCATTATGGGATGCATTGAAACGTTTCTGATAGATCTTTCGAATATCTCCAAAGGGAATACAGATATAATAAAATATTTAATTATTGAATCCTTTAATGCACATATGGTCAAAGGATTTATCGATATGCTTTGAAGTAAAGATAATACACCCTTCTTGAGTTATCTTCACAGTTCCCTCAACGATTGTTAGAGTGTCAATAAAAAGACAGTCAGTGGAAAACTATTTTATAATCAGAGACTGCACTTTTTTGGTAACTTAGGTAGCCTCTCTGTTTCCCAGTAGTTTGTTTTTCAGAATATCCAATCTAGAATTAGATATTTTTTTGCAAATTAAAATTTAGTTTTTGGGTTGTTGGTACAGATTTAAGGTAAATTCGAAAGTGAAACACTCCTTTGCTATATATTATCTATGAAAATTATGAATTTGCCCATATTTTGGAAGTTTGAACACTGGTTCGATAAACGATTTGCAGTAATCCTTTGTGACCAAGTTCATAACAGTCCATTCAACTTTTAATTACTGATTCGGATTATAAATAAAATCCTTGGAGTTATAGGGCTGATCATTTTGGCTATAAAAAAAATGAGGAGACCACCATCCTGCAAATCCTTGGAGTAAATTCCATTTTTCAAACCACCTTGTTTATAGATGAAACAATAAGGTGATTTTTTAGGTTAAGTTTTAGTTTGGTTCAAATTAAGGATCAACTTTTAGCTCTTCTCTCATCAGAAAGGAAACATCCAGATATTTAACTATTAAATTAATCTGAGTATATTATAATTTACGTAAAAGTTTTAAAGGCTTTTGGCAAGTTTAAAAAGAAAATCAAGAGTAGTTTGATGGATTTGATAGGAGTTAATTTCCAAAAAATACAGGAGAAAGAGTATGTTATCAGTTTGATGATTGTATTTATCAATGATATTAAGAATGTTCATGAAGATACAGTCAAATAGTTCCTTCCACGAGTCGTCCTTTTATTTGGTTATGCCTAACTTAAGTGAGATTTACTCATAAAATACAGAAAAGGAAGGTAGATATCCAACAGCTTTTAGTAGTACTTATGAGATTTCACTGAAATAATTCGACCATAGTAATGAGCATAGTTTTTATCAGCAAAGTAGTTGAGGAGCATGTTCTAATAATGTTTATCGGGATTGAATAAACAAATAATAGACTAAATATTCAGAATCTTTTTTTACATTAATAACTGGACTTAGAATTACTGAGAAATTCCATAGGGGAACTTGCTGTTGAGCTATTAAAATTTATCTAACTCCCTGCGGGTTGTGATTATAATACTATAAAACTAACCAATGAATTGTTTCAAAAGACCAAATTCGGTGATTAGTTAATTATTTTACAAATTTGGGATAGTGGCCACATTCTGATAATATTCTCCATTAATGTTGACCTAAGTCTATCATTGTATACGTGCAACATATAGGATGAAGAAAACAGGCCTGTTTCCTCTAATTAAATGCCAATCATCATGATTTAACCATTGGATGGCATAAGACATATTTCAGATGATTTCTTATCATCTTTGTTTTCTAATTTTATTAAACTAGTACCGTTCTCGATACAGTGGACTATTAGCTTTCCATCTTCTATTTAGAGAGTTAATTCATTGCCCTCGTCTGTTTTGAGCTTTAGCAACTCAAAATCACATTATTTTAGTGACTTAATCCACATAAAAATAGTCATTCCTTTGGAAAAAGGCCATTTATTATTTACAAGCTACACTCTCATCGAATTGTTTTTGTAATTATCGATAAAAGCTAATCTCAAAGAGATATCTCTCTCCTGAAGTCCACCATCCAATAGTGTGTAGAAATATTTTATCATTTTGGTATTGAGAAGCTCCTCATAATACAAATCTGTTAAATTGTTGGTTATCTCTTTCAGTTCGGATGTGTTAATAGTACAGACTTGGCAAAATTGGGCAAATATTTCCGACAAAACAGCTAAATACGATTGAAAGATGGTTTAGCTATCCTGACTATCATCTTTTAAACGCCATTTGAAGGCTCGTTTGATTTATTTCATGAGATAAATCACGAAATTTATTTTTTTATTGTTTTCGACAACCAAATAAGCTTATTCATACGCTGATCTTGCATTGAGAGGAAAATCCTCAATCAAATTCTTGATGAAGGTTAGTATCTCAGTTTTGAGCTGCTTCGCTAAAATATTACCTGATAGAATTGCTGCAGGTTTTATTAGCTTTTGCCAATGAGGTAGTTAGATTCTACTAGATTGAAAAGGCACTTTGGATTGGTTATGATGTTGAATTGAAGATGTTTTTAGCTGATATGATTATTGCATGAGCGAAACAACTCTTGAACCTTCTCACGGTACTCTGGACATTACAAAATCTAAGTAATACTGATTTAACTGTGGAGGGAAGGTATTTTTCAATTGATTAAAAGCTGTTCATTATTATTTTGTAAATATTGTCAGATTCGAACAAGTGAATTCTATTATAAGAGCGATAATATATCAAAAGAGTAAATCAATATTTCTTAAAATGTTTCACCATCAAAAACATGAGCTTAGGAGGATAACCGCGCAGGAGCTTTCTCATCATGCAAAATAGCACTCTGCTTGGATTAGTCTCAATGGAATAGTCTATGATGTAACTGCCTATCTGCACAAACATCCTGGAGGATCTACATTGATAGAGAACTGTGGCAAAGAATGCAAAGATATTTTTGGTAATTTATTCTTTATTTAGGCTCATATCATTATTTTGAGGGCTCAAAGGGTGCTCTATAAAATTTTTTAGGAAAGAATGCAGTAATGGGATATTTTTTGCAATGATTCATACATATTTTCGATTTATACATGAAATTAATTTAAACAGATTTCAATGGACAAATATAAACTTTAGATAAATATATTAAATAAATTTAATGAAATGCAAATGATTATTAAACTCATTAACTGCAAAGGCAAGTCATTTTTAAATTTGTTAGGGACTGATCGTGATTATAGAGTTGTAATATATACTGTCAAATTCTTTCATTTCATTCAATAATTGTAAATTAATATAATCTTAAACAAATCTAAATGGCTCACGAGAAAGTCAATAATATTGAAATCAATATCAATTCCCCAATGGAGTAAGAGGGAAGTCCAAGGTTTGGTGTAAAGCCCTCTAAAAATTAAGTTCTTGAAGCTTTGGAACAAGTTGGAAAACATGGAAAATCGCACCATCAGTATATGCAAGTCATGAATCACCATAAGCCTGTAGAAGAAAAAAGAAAAATAAGCGCGGAGTAGCTTTCTCATCATACTAAACCGGACTCTGCTTGGCTGAGCCTCAATGGAATAGTATATGATGTAACCACTTACCTGCATTATCATCCTGGAGGAGATATAATGCTAAAGGGCTGCGGCAAAGATTGCCAAGTGCTATTCTGTAATTTATTCTTTATTTAGACCAATATCACCCTTGGGTGAACGCAAAGCACTTACTATAAAAATATGCAATTGGGTATTTATCCCACTGATTTGTATATGCTTACGATTTATCCATGAGATTTCCTGAAGGAAATGATAAAATCCATAATTAATTGCAAATAGAAATTAGTTTCAACTGAATTAAATAAATTTAAAATGATAATTAATTGCAGATTTTTTTGCTTTACTGATAAAATAAGAAGGAGTTAAGGTAAACAAATTATACATTTGGCTTTTACTAGTTTTGGGGGAGAGTTTAGTCAAGGAGCTTTATTGCCATTTTTATTATTTTTATCCCATTAATATTATAGAACAATGGACATGTACTATCGGCCTGTACTTCAACCTTCACAAGGTCAATCCTCACTACTTCTTATGAACAAATCCAAACCTAATGGGAAAAATATGTCAGTTTCAATGGGTAAGCATTTATACTCAAAATCAGATTTAGAGCTCAGTTTCACGAATACTCGAAGGGATAAAAACAACAGTGTGATAAGCACAATAGCTTCTTCTAAAAGAGGATCTCTCACTGAAAGAAAGAGTAAGACGGAGGAGGCTAAGAGACAATATTTGAACAAGGTGCTCATCAATAGAATGATTAATACTCGGCTCGCCTTCAAATTAATTTAGGAAATCCCCGTTCAATTGTCAAAAAGAGGGCCTAGTTTTGAGATGGCAAAATCTCTTATCTTCAAGACAAAGCTTAATCTCTAAACTTCTATGCTCCGAACACTGATTTATGCTTCAGAAAAAAAGCAGATTTCAAACAATAAATTGAAATATGATCGAGGGCAAAATGTGTTTATTCTGCCATCAAACTCTAAGGCTGATTTATCCAAATAAAGAAATGCCATTTTACAGTTAACCGAACTCATAAAGAATTCATTAAAGCAAGCAGTAAAAAAATTTCAATATAACCTGAAACGACAAAAAATTCTATTATCTGTTTTCAATAAGATTTGTTCACATGTTGCCCTTTCAAAGGAAATCACCTTTTTAAAGATCAAACTAACACCATATAATAAAAATGAGCAATCAAAGGTAACAAACTAACAGCAATTAAAAATATTCAGATATATTTTAAATCACCAATATTTGTCAAAAATGAAATAAGCGATGAATGAACTCAAAATGTATAATACCGTCTTGAAATTACAACAAGTGAGTACTGCAAAAACAATTGTAACCTTTTCAAAATTTCGCAGAGAGATGTTTTTTAAGCAATGGATTGATATGGCCAAGAAACAAAAATAGCAGTAATTAGAACAAACGTAGATCGAAAAAGATAAAATTTAAGCAATCAATCGCATCACTAAGAAAAAGTATCTCAAAGTTTTAAAGCATATTGCAAGGAAAATTGCAACTTTCAAAAAGGTAGCTGTGCAAGTCGGTGCCTATACTAAAATCAATGAGCAAAAATCCTTATGGAGACTGTTAGTTCACGCTCAAAAAAGTCAAAAAGAGTGAATGTTTATAAATTTTGATTCCATTCACTTTATATCTTTAAAATTTTATGGATTGTAGAAATACAATATGAGAATAATATTAAAGAAAAAAATCATGTATCTGAGTGGTCAGGGCTAAGATTTAATGATATGCGGTCATCATCATCAATGTGTCGATTATCTCTAGCCATCGCAGAGGTTTGCTGTAATGCAGCCAAATTAATCTTTTTCTTAAGCCTTTCTGCTTCCTTTTTAAGATTATGGTTTTGCTTCACGATGCAACTCAGTGTATTCCTTAAGCTTTTCAGGTCCATAACTTTCTTTGCTTTTAATTCCTCGATAGTCTAATTGTTTTTTCGATTCATAAAATTGATTTTGATTTATAGTTTATCGATAATTGACTTATGCTTAAGCAATTCCTATTCTTTTTGATGTATGATTTTCTATAAAAACTCCTCTCGTTAATTTTTAGACAGAGAGACTATCTCATTCAGATCATCAATGTATCTGAGTTTGGATGCGATGTATTATTTCTCTGATAAAGTACTGTTGATCTTTTTCAATTCATAAACTTGATCGTCTAACAATTGGCATTTGCTATATAACAGTTAGTTTTCGCCTTCAATCACTTGAAGTTGATGTTTAACCTCTGAATTTTCTTTGCGAATTTTGGTATTTTATAAACTTAACTCATTTATGCGACTTTCTTTAATTTGTTTTTTCATTTTTTCAAGATTGCTTCTTGCCTCATATAAATTATTCTCTTTCTTATCCACTAAATAATGAAGCTCACTTATCTTAAGCTGTTCCTCCTTTTACCGCAATTGGCTCTATTTTAATTGTTTTTCCAACTCTTCTATCCTGTTGTCGGTAACCTTTAATTGGTTTCCTAGATTACTGACCTACTTCTCAAGTTTTTCTCGTTTCTCCTTCTCATCATAATAATTCTTTTGCAACTCAGCAATAAATATATCGTTTTCTAATTAGAGCTCCCTTTATCTTTCAGGGTTATTATTTTTCTTATCATCTAAGCGCCTTCGAGAAATCCCTGGAATTGGTGTGGGACATCGTTTCCTCTCAGTTCTATTTTATTCTTTGCGATGGATTATACCGTTTCTCTGAGAATGTTATTATCTTTCTTTTACTTCTTTTAAAGAATTCCTTTTTACAAAAAGCTTTTTAAAATTAATTCCTTTGAGAGTATTTTATGATGAATCTCTGCAGGGGCTAATTCGAGAAGTTGATCTTTAGAGAGGTTTGCGGGAGATTCTTTGCAAGGAAGCGGAGGACTTGATGGAATTGATATCATCTAAAACAGTATATTAGGTATTGGTAGTACTTCTAATATTTGTTTTATTTGTGATATTAATCATTCCTTTCCAGCTTTTCTGTATTTAAACAATTATATTGCATTAATGCACAAGGCTGAAACACAAATTCTCCATATGAAAGATCGATAAATACATGTGTAATAAGATTACCACATGACAATTGTTAAAATTGTGATGAGGGTTAGATTGTAAAAAATAAAATACTTAGTAACTTTTTATTTTAGTAATAAAAAATATTTTATTAATCGAATTCCTATAAGTGGTTGAAGATATCTGATTTAAGTGAATTATGGCTAGAATTTGAGAATCAACTATTTGCCTGACAAAATTAATT
>Ga0302188_10000224_pt1 | contig 48000 bp, 33 predicted proteins | sample II_Bog_E2_1_FD_198783 | JGI IMG/M metagenome (GOLD analysis project Ga0302188, IMG submission 198783) | Peat permafrost microbial communities from Stordalen Mire near Abisko, Sweden - II_Bog_E2_1 | ecosystem: Environmental > Terrestrial > Soil > Wetlands > Peat | place: Sweden: Abisko... | reverse complement strand
CCCAACCCCATATATTTTAAACACAAATACTCATTTATACACCTTCCAATATTATGGAGTTGCTTGCACCATTTTAAGAATATTTCATTTATGTGCACAAGTGTTCGAAAAATAACAAAAACAATATCATGAGTATTGAAAAATTTCTTTCTTCTTATGGGATGTTGCTCAATGTCTTCGAAGAGATTGTTTTCTCTTTCCATGATCTCTTCAGTATTAACGATTGACCGGTGCTTAGTATTGACCCTATCAATTTCTCAAATTATAAATTAAAATTATTGTTTTGAAGACAATAGGCAATATAGCGGGATCTGTATTACTTTGGGCATGCCTGATTTATGAATTTAAATTAAATTGGTAATAATGAAGAAAATATATTCAATCTTGATGGAAGCTAAGTCAAATCGGACAATAACAGCCATCTAAATAATAATTATTTACTAATTCAAATTGAACTTAAGAATTCTCTACTTTTCATAAAAATACATTGATGCAATAACTCAATAATTTTCAGACTTTCGTATTAATTTTGAATTTAAATTTAATTGGAATTAAAATCGTAAAGATAGAATCCTTTATTATACTCTATGCACTATAATAAATGGCTATAATAGGCTAAAAAATAAATACCACCTCTATGAGAGGTTGGGCGTCATAATACTGCATCCAGACTGCTGATTAATATTAATTTTCATTTGGTCTTTTACAAATATTTGAACTAGAAATTGGCCGTTACATAAAAAATCTAATCTGATCAATAGATAAGGCATATCATTGCTTCCAATTTTGGTCTACCAGAGCATGCCATCCAGTATAGCCACAGAGGGAAACGCGTACTGGGCCGCTAACTTTTTTTAGAGCGGGCCAAGTCCATCCTCCGAAAGGCTGATAATCGGTGTATGTTTGTGTCGGGTCCAATACTCCGGTCGAGCTATAGTCAGCATACCAAAGTTTTGGAGCGGGATTCAACAGGCCGATTGAATGACAGTTAGTTCCCATTAGATTTTGCCAAGTATAAGCAGTTGAATAAACACCTGATTTTTTGTTATGGCCGATGATTGCATTGATAGCTTGAGTCACAAAAGCGCAGTTGTCTGTTTGACTGTATCCGGCCCATGAGCATCCTGCGACATTGTTTCCCTAAATTTTAACCCAGATAGTCTTGTAGTTGGTTGCAGTGATGCTGGAGATCAGATTGGTCACTTGGGTAAGTGCGCCGACTCCACGGCAAACATTCATGTAAATGTCGGCTGGGAGGCCAGCCGACCTAACGTTAAGAAGGGTTTGAATAACATAAGGGTGCATAATTGAATTTGAGTTTTGAAGAGTATTTCCGCGAACAATGACGCAGGTATAACCTGCAGAGGCCAAGCACGTAAACGCAGACACTGTCAAAGGTCCAGAAATGTCAATAACGTTTGAAGCCAAGAGTTGAGTACTTAGGAGTAGCAAGACCAATGGAGTTAGATTTGCCATTAAAATTATATATGCCCACAACACTCAAGAAATAAATACGGATACGATAGTTGTTGAGGCTGATTGTCTTTTCACCCTAAGTGGTCATTTTTACCAGTCGTGGCCTCTCCTTTGCATTAATCTATCATCAAATTTGAGCTGATTTCAATGCTTTAAAATTCAAAATATTCTTATGGTCAATTTAATCATGGACATTTTATCAATTCGAAGCAAATACCTTTTGATAAGGACTAACGATAATTTGATCAAAATGCAAAGGGATTCATTCATTTCTTTTGTGTTGCTGCTAATTTTTCTCTGTTGCTTTTGCAAATAGTAGTTTTTGTCATCAATTCTTATGTGTGATAAAATATTTTAATTGGAATACGGTGAATGTGGAGGCCATGCTTTAAAAATGATGACATCTTTCAATTTCAACTCACCAATCACCCGTTATTTCATAAAGTAAAAAAAGATAATCATTTTTATTTAGAATGCAAATTTTTACCAATAAAGGGATATTAAATTTATAGGCACCAAGGCTAAACACCACCTGCTATACATTATTAAGTTATATTGTCCTTGAACTTACAGCAATCTCTTCCAAATTGCTTTGTGTGTCAATGCTATTTAAAATAAGAAATTAATCAGCAAAAATATTCAAGGTTTCTTTCTTTCAGCAGAAGTACATCAGATATCATAATTAATTCTGTCAATTAATTTAAATAGCATCAATTTGACTTTGATGAAGCCCCTGTCAATTATCGAATAATCGCTTCAGCTGTCCACTTAAAGTTCTTTTCGTAGGCATTACGGCAGGACTGGTTTGCTATAACATAGTTAATGTGATTCTTTTAGCATTATTTGAGACATTGTTAATAGTTCATTGAGTGCTGAGTTAGCTTTGGAAGAATATTAATTAGTTTATGCTCAAATGCTTTACTACTAGTGCGCAAGCATAATTTTTAATCTATTTAATCGAGAACACCATTATTTGTAGCCTTCTTTTCACAGTCAACGATGAACTGACGAGCCGCAGACAGTCTGATATTGATTAAGAATTATTCAAGTTCCTTGATGAGACTTTTTTCTCTTGAGTCTTTAAGTTATTCGTACTCAGTTAAGTTTTTCTTCTTTTCCTTGTAATCGGTCATTATTAATCAAACTAATTTAAAAAATGTATTTGTTAAGTGATATATTGAAATGTCCTTAGTAAATTAATCGGCAAGGAACAGTAAAATTGAAAGACAAAAATCCAACCTAATAGAAAAGGAGTCATTAAAATCTATGAAAATTGTAAAAACTAATCCATCAAAAACTGTTATGGAACCATCATCCATATTTTGGGCAACATTTTTTAAGGAATAACACCAACACCACAATATATCAATTATTTCAGCTTTTATTGATTTGATTTTAAAAGAGATTTAACAGGAGCAACATAAGGATGAGAAGGATATGTTATTCGAAGATTAAATGTTAATCCCTGAATTAATGGATAAATTAGAATAAATCAAATTGTAAAACATTTTATTAGCTATAAGAAGAGCTTTATAATGTGAAAGATGCTCGAATGAAATAGGTAAGACAATAAAAAATCAATATAAAACTTTCATTTAATGGTTTTGTCTGTTCTAAGATAGAAATATGATTAGTTTTGAAATTTACTCACTTTACTATGATATTATGGATAAAATATATACAATGTATGTCCTTAACGTCAAAAACTATCATGTATGGAATACAATTGAGGAAGAAACTCTCAGAATTCATCATAGAGAGTCCAATAAACTTGACAAATGCCCAATACGATTACTATTAATTATTTTGCTGATTTAAATCGCTAAAAAGTATGCAAAAAATGGCAATAAAAAGGCATTGGATAGATTTTTTCGAATATATAACTAAAACAATGAAAATAATGGTTTATCCAAATTTCTTGTTGAATTAATCACGAAAAAGAAGTTGACTATAATTCTTGGAGAATATTTTTATGATACCATCACTACATAGTTAATAAATTTTGTAAAATGCTAGAGTTATTATAACAACAAAAAACATTAAATAATTTCTTGTTTAAGAATGCCAGCTAAAGAAATTAAGACTGATCATTAGCCTAGCGATAAAAAATAAGATTTTACAAGCAATAATGATAGCAATCAAGTCATTTCTTTGCCAAAGACACAATCCTTATAATAATTCAGTGAAAGTAAATAAATTGCCCCTATTCTGTAAAAATAATTGTTGCCTTTAAGTTTTAGAGAGCAACTCTAAATTGCACTGACCAGTTTGTAATCGTCTACAACCAAAGTCATGACTGATCCCATTTTGTATTAAAATTTATGTTTCCTGTCTACTCTGAGGATAAATTTTAAGATTAAATGTCGAGATGAAAGGATATATATACTCAAAAGACTGATTAATTTAAGTCAACATTATCCTAGTTTGGTAAAATCATCAATTCAAAACAGTCTTAGTATCTTGTAAATTTCTTAATTTATTGACATCATCAATGAAACACTTCGCTTTTGTTGTGAAGATTCTCGGTAAGCCTACAGATAAAACCTTAAATAGAATTTAAAAGCCTGTCTTGGCATCATAAAACAAATACATCTAGATCTTTGATAATCATTATCGACTATAGAGACTATCAATAATATAGAAAACATTATATTATATGAATTATCATTAAAGTATCAAACCTCATTCTCAAAATTTAGGATATCAATTTACTTTCCATTCAGCATAAATTTGTTCTCTCTCTCAGTTGAAAAAGGCAGGTCAGGACTCTCCCCTTTTTTCTAAAGTTCAAATATTTTATTTCGCCGACTTTGATCTCCTGTTGCTCCGCGACTACTCTTCCTGATAGTGCTAATCTCCTAAAAATCAGCTAATTGTGAATGTGGGGTAGCTGAACCCCTAGGAGTGGTGGTTGTATTTGCTGTCAAACATTCCTGATAAAGATCTTCACTTTTCCTGTTTAAATCTTTTGCAAAGCTAGAGCAAATATGCAACTCTCCTTTCAGTTTATCCAAATACTGTTTATTATCTTTAAGTTCAGAACTTGTATCTCTTCTCATTACTGATAAATTGCTATAGCACTTACTGAGGGCTGCCTGAAAATCACTCTAAAAATCTTACAGATTATTGAAAGTTGCATTATTTAACCAATTGAGCTGAATTTTAGTTTCGCTGATGATACTGTAAGACTCTTCTAAGTTTTTGAATAAAAGACTTACTTAAGAGATGCTATTTTACAACTTATTTTTTATACTTTCAGCTTCCTCAAGATCAACGATATTATTATTTGATCGACGACTGCTTTCGTATGGGAAATTAGAGTAATTCACCACTGACATTCCTACTTTTGGTTTATTAAATGAGTTCTACAAAAAATCAAAATCTTTAAAGTCTACCTTTATCCTAGATTTTGATTGTTCTCCTCGTTTGCTGTTTTATTTATGGAGAATAGACTTAATCTTGATTGATTGTGTGCTTATTGACCTCGGACGATTGTTATTGAGTGATAGGTAATGATGCTATCCGGGCGCATATCCTGCCTTGGAAGGCATGTGCTTTTCTGTTGAGTAGCTACTAAGATGCAGAGAGAAAGGGCCTCCCTGTTTCTGTACCCTGATGCAGGTAGTATTAGCTCTTTCAAAAATATCAGGCAGAGAGCTGCTAATCATGATCTATATAACTTATAAAATAAAATTATAAGCAAACAATGAAACTAATATATAATCCGAATACAAATTAATTTTCTAATAGAATCATTAGCCGTTTCAATTACCCTCCCTTAATCTTTAAAGTTTTACAATAAATAACATTATCTTTAAAATTGGTTAAATTATTAATCAGTATCGAAAATTATTAATAAAAAGTAAACTAATCAACAATTACAGGTTGTTGCAACCATTACATTAATGTTTCCTGTCGATCCTTGAGTACCTTTCCAGAATATTTTAGCTCCAATTTGAGGGAGAGCGGTCTGACCCTATAAGTGAGAACAAGGAGAGACTTGAAGATGGTAGTTACCTCCTGAGTTATCAGTGCATTGTATGACTTTACCACAGATTGACTGAATAGTGCAATAATTATTGGTCAAATAACTTTGACTGTATCCACTACAAGAGAAGTCTAATTCTCCAGATTGACCGAAATACTGCATCCATTAACTGGAACTGCTGCTATATTGGCTGATGGTCAAGTACTCATTATTTTGGACATTTTGGACGGCAGCACCTGAACATTGATAGAGATTATTCAAATAGCTATTAAAACTATTAGCAGTCATGCTGATTGAGTTTGTTATTGCCTGATTTATGTTGGATATGGAAGTTGAGACCTGATTATTAGCATTATTTATAGCTAGGTTTGTATTGGATATCACTTGACTATTTCCAACCACACTGCTCATATAGAGAACGAGAGAAGAATATTGTTCTTGAGATATGGTAATAATTTGGGTGTAACGCTGGTTTGAATCAGAATCTAGTTCGATACATTATCCTATAGTCCAATGACTATTATAGAGTCTGCAGTCGCCTACTTATGCTTTATAAGCAACCCATCCCGGAACGCCTCCATTGATATAAGTGTATGTATATGCATTGAGAGGAGTCTGTAAAAATTGACCATTAACAATCAGATTGGTATTATTGTATATAGAATAAAGATGTACATTTGTAATACTGATACCATAACTGTCACTCAAAGAGGTACCATCAATTTGGAAAATGTTTGTCCCTGCATTAAGGACCACATTATAGGATGCATGATTGATTGCTGAATTAGTAGTGGTGGAAACAAGACTACCTATTACTACATTATTCCAGATTATGTTAGCCATTGAGCTGTTAAGGTTAGAAAATCCGACAGTTCTAGGTGCCCAATCAAATTCAAGGATATATGTAAGGGTTTGCCCAGGATAGGGGTTATTACAAGCAGATGCACCAGTGCTGATCATTAAATTGAAGTTGACGTCGAAGTTGAAGGATTGACTGATCTGGTAATTTGAATTTCCATCAAGCTCGCAGATTTGACTAGACCATCCACTGTTGTAGATAGTTCCTTGTCCGACTTCAATACCAATTCCAGTCCAGCCATTGATGTCATTTTGTATACTCCATGAGCCGTATTCGTTCGGGGCTGAGAAATCTCCATTAACCACAATGTTGGTGGTGGTACCCTGTCTCACAAGTTGAATTTTATCAATGCCCAAACCATAAGAATCGGAAATACCAGCTCCTATGAACTGAAGGACATTTAATCCTGTAAGGACTGTGATATTAATAGTAACTTGATGGATACTGTAATCAGCAGGAGCTACTGAATAGATTATGTTATTGTTCCATATTACCTATCCCATACAACTGAGGAAAGAAATGGATTGTCTGCAAGCATATTGGAAACTGAGAGTAAAACTGCTTGACTGAGCATAGCTAGAGGAAACTGGCTGTGGGGCAGGGGGAAGGATTATTATTGGTGGGATAGGGATGATCGGCTTTATTGGAGCTGTTACAGGTGGAGGTGGGGGAGCAGTAATGTTTGGAGTCTGAATTACGGGAATTAAAGGAGTTGGAGGAGTTACTGTTGGAGGAGCCACAACGGAAGGAGCAGTAATGGTCGGTACATTTACAGTCGGGATGTTAATAATTGGAGTTGATATGATTGGTGCTGATATGGTCGGGGCAGTAATAGTTTCAATAGCGCATGGAGGAGGCGCTATAGTGGCTGGAGTGGTAATGGTGATTTGTGAATTCACAGGAAGAGAACTAACGGGTCCAACTTCGTTTTCATTTTGACATGATGTATCTGTCGAAGTTGTTGTTGTGGTCTGAGTTAGAAGAGGGGCTGGATTTGGAATTATAGGTTGGGTAAGAGGTATGGCTCCTCCTCCATTTTGGCATGAGGAATCTGTGCACTGCGACAGGACGAATCCAACGAGTAAAATCAAGATTAGAGTTTTGTTCATTTTGTAATTATAAATTCTATAATAAACCTTCCATTTTAATATGTTCTTTAACTTAATTTTGGAAATCTATTATAGTTGGTTTTCCATTTCTACACCTCCCCAATTAAATCAAAATAAAAGCCGTGAATAGAGAAATAGAGAAATATCATAATTTAGGGTTGAATGTAACGAAAATTGAATTATGATCGTGATCTTTTTGATAAATTTAATTTTTAGATAAAGTGTATCTACAGAAATTCATAGTCATTGGAAACAAAATCAGACCAAAGTCTAGATAGAGAAAAAAAAATCCTTCACAATTAATTGTTTGTTTATAAAATAATCTTATAAAGACTAATTATGGATGATGGATGATGGTCACAGAAATAAAATTTATGGAACATCACAAATTAACTTCAAATATAAAAAAATTCATGTATGACAATCATCTTTTTTTTAATCTAATTTTCTTTAATAGTCTCATAAAATCATATTACAGTTAACTCTATGATTATCTTTTATAATATTGACTTCAATATAAAGGAAAAGAAAATTAGGGAAAAAATAAAAAAATGGGAGAAAGACACCATATTTGAAAAATAAAAATCAGGATGAATTTTAGAGTTATGAATTTAATAGTTTTTGAATTTATAACATTCTATTGTTTAAGTCAATTTATATATTAGCAACATCTAGAGGGTGGTAGCAACGAAAAATACAGATATATCAAAGATCTTTCTTATCGAAGAGCAGTGAACCCATTGATTCATTGCTTATTTTTAGAGAGATAGAAGATCTGAAACATCTTAGGAATGATCTTTGAAGCAATCTACAAATAAGTTCCAGAAAGATGTCATCTTTAGTTCAAGATACTCAGAAAATATTACAGTAAATATGAAATATTATAATAAAGAATGAATGATTCATAAATCAATCACCTGAATATAGCGAGTGTTGGATGAGGAATCAAGCTCAATACATTGACCTTTAGTCCAAGCACTGTTGTAGATAGGGCAGTATCCAACTTATCCTACCGCAGCAGTCCATCCCGGAATACCTCCGTTGACATATTCCCAAGTGCCAAATGCAAGAATAGGCTGAGTAAAATCACCGTTGGTAATAGCGTTAGTACTATTAACAGCAGAGTATAACTTAACATTAGAAATTGATATTCCAAAACTGTCACTAAGCCCTGTGCCATCAATCTGGAGCACATTATCACATTCAAGAAGCGTAACTGATCTAGAAAAGTGATTAACGCCTGTATTTGCTACGACCGAGACAAGATTGGCCACAAGAGCACCATTCAAGAAAATATTGGCTTGAGAGCTTTCCAAGTTAGAGATACCGTTAGTTCTAGGAGCCCAGTCAAACTCAAGAGTATAATTTAAAGTGGGGGCTACATTAGCAATCTGATTATAGCTGCTATCAAAGGTGAAGGTTTGGCTAATCTCATCATTGACATTACCGTCAAGTTCACAAACTTGACCAGGCCAGGCACTGTTATAGATGGTTCCTCTTCCAATTTATATTTCAGATCCAGTCCAACCAGCAATATTAATAAAAATTCCCCATCCACTACCTAAATTGGGCTGAGAAAAATCTCCGTTCACAAGAATGTTGGTGGTAGTGCCTTGCCTTGTAAGGCTGATTGAGCTGATTCCTGCACCTAATCCATCAGCTTTGCCTGCACCTGCAAAAGTCAGCACATTTGCTCCAACATTAACATTAACATTCAAAGTAACAGTATTCAAGTTGTAATCTGTGGGAACCACTGTAGAAATGATGTTATTGTTCCAAAGAACTGAAATTTGTGAAGTATCGAAAGGAAGACTTTATCTGGCAGCATATTGAAAGGTAAGAGTGAAGCTGCTTGGGAGAATGCTGGATGAGACAAAAGCTATGAGTAAGAAACAAATAATGATTGCTTTCATTTATTTTAATATTATAACTGGTTAAAATATCTTTGATTTATACACAAACCTCAACATAACTGTGACTGATTTCAAAATTTTATAAATTTCTCACTCCCATTATTACATAAAAATCTATATCAAGACAAATATGATATTTTAACATGGATTGATTTTAGCCTCTTGAGAATTTTTTGATTAACTGTTATTGAGTTGTTTTTTGTTATTCTTTTTTTGTGATAAAATTAAAGTTTTTTGGTTCTAAGTGATTTATTTCTTGTTTTAAACTTAAGAAATAATAAAAAAAGGTAAAATAATAATGGCTATGATTTTTTTGACAAAATTTGCAATCATTTTTTTGAAAAATGGCCTTTTGTAATATGTAAAATTTAACATTTAAATATACATAAACAAAACATATTTGAAATCTTATTTCTGTTTTTTACCTATTCTTCATTAACTCTGTATATTTTATTTGTTCATGAGTAGTTATACAATACGGCTAATCATATAAAATTTAATAACCCTGTCCTCATCTAGCGCCGATACATGTAATTTTTGATGATTTTCTTGAATTTAATTGTAGATTAAAAATATTATACTTTTGGTGGAGAGTCTTTTGAAATGACATCTATTTATTAGAGAAATAATAAAACCTTAATTAAATTAAAGATCATTAATAAGTAACTCAATTTGATTTGTTGCTATTAAATAAATAATTTTCTATAATCTTACATATTCTTTGATCAAACTTGGTTCATTGAAATTTCGTGTTAGTTTGACATTTTATTTTATGGGAGAAATTGAGGACTTGAATATTCGATACTCTCCTCATAAGATTATTCATAATTGAGAAAATTGTATCCAGCCAATAATTTGATTCAAGATATGAAATATAAAGCCCTTTTACTATAATTTATCGTGTAGTCTGGCCAAAATAATGAATGAATGAAGATCACTTTTTTACCTGTCCTACTAAAGGTTCAGCGTTAATCCGCATGGGCGCAGCTGGCCCAAAGAGCCAGTCCTTGGTAACCAAACTTTGGAAAGCTAACCCAATTGGAAGGATTGCCAAAACAATACCATTTATAATAGGAATTGGTTAAATATTAATGATATTATTCCATTCATCCATAGTATGGAAGGAAAGCTACAATATGAATTGCAAGAATTTTACAAAATTAATAACACAAAAATACCTACAATTAAATAAGAAGATTAAATTGGTCTAATAAACCCATATATAGGATCAATTAGAAGGGTGGGCATACAGCAAGTGTCTGCGAATTGACTGATGAGAAGCTAAAGGACCTTTAATTGTCTGAGAATAGCGAGTGTTTGAATTGGCGTCCAACTCAACACATTGACCATCTGACCATGCGCTGTTGTAAATGGGACGATGTCCGATTTATGCTACGGCTGCTGTCCATCCCGGAATACCTCCACTGATAGATTTCCAGGTACCAGCGGCAAGAGCAGGAGTCGCAAAGTTACCATTAACGATAAGATTCGTGGTGCTGGAGGGAGCAAATAGCTGGACGTTGGAAATGGTTACTCCATAACTATCACTAAGTCCTGTTCCATCAAAAGAAAGAACATTACTGCAAGCACCAAATGCAACACTTCCAGAGAAATGCTAAACACCTGCATTGGCCGCAGTGGGGACCAGACTAGCAACTAAAATGTTGTTGAAGAAAACGTTAGCCTGAGAGCTTTCCAAGTTTGAAATACCGTTGGTCCTGGGAGCCCAGTCAAACTGAAGGTTGTATGGCGTAGTTGCCGTGTTACTGCAGGTTGCTGGAGCAACATTAGAAATTTGATTATATTTGGCATCAAAAGTGAGAGTTTGACTAATAAGATCATTATGATTACCGTCAAGTTCACAAATTTGACCTTTTCCTGACCAAGCTGCGTTATAGATAGTACCCTGTCCAACTTATATTTAAGGTCCAGCCCATCCTGGTATGTTATTATTGATATTCCAGTTACCATTTTAGGCAGGCTGTGAGAAATCTCCATTAACTGCAATGTTGGCGGTAGTTCCCTGTTGGATTATTACAACGTTTCCGATATCGGAGCCAAGCCCGTCTGATAGACCGGCGCCTGCAAAAGAAAGTACGTTGGCTCCGACATTAATAGTAAGAGGCAAGATGACTGTATGCAAGCTATAATCAGTGGGGACGACTGTATTGACAATGTTATTGTTCCAAAGAACTTCAATTTGAGAGCTATCTAAAGGAACGTTAGATCTGGCAGCATAGCTGAAGGTAAGTCCTAAGGTGCTTGATCTAATCTACTAGAGGGCAATCACTTGAGTGTATCGAGTGTTAACTGATGTGTCCAGCTCAATACATTGACCTTCTGTCCATTTGCTGTTGTAGATGGGGCGATGTCCAACTTATGCTAACGTCGCAGTCCATCCTGGAATACCCCCACTGATAGATTTCCAAGTACCAGCAGCGAGAGCAGGACTAGAAAAATCACCGTTAACAATAATGTTGGTGCTGTCTGTAGCAGAATATAATTTAACATTGGAAATAGTCACTCCGTAGCCATCACTGAGCCCAGTTCCATCAAACTGAAGCCAATTGTTGCATTCAGTCAGTTGAACTGTTCCAGAAAAGTGATTAACACCTTCATTAGCTGTAGTGGAAACAAGATTGGCGACCAGAAGGCTGTTGAAAAAAACGTTGGCCTGAGAGCTTTACAAGTTGGAGATACCGTTAGTTCTAGGAGCCCAGTCAAACTCAAGGGTGTATGCTACAGTAGCGGGGTTGCTACATGCTGGAGTCGGAGTATTAGAGACTAAGTTAAAGTTGATATCAAAAGTGAATGTTTGACTGATAACATCATTATGATTACCGTCAAGCTCACAGATTTGACCTAACCCCGACCAAGCTCCGTTGTAGATAGTTCCCTGTCCAACTTCAATTTATAATCCAGTCCAACCATTAATGCCATTATGAATTCCCCATCCACCATTTTGATTGGGTGAGGCAAAATTTCCGTTTACCACAAGATTGTTGGTTGTTCCTTGCCTGATGAGTTGAATATTTCCGATATCTGCGCCAAGTCCATCTGATAAACCGGCTGCGGCAAATTCGAGAACGTTTTGTCCTCGGCTTGCAGTGATTTGGAGAGTAACTGTATGAAGGAGATAGTCATTGGGAAGAACTGAACTGATGATGTTATCATTCCAGAGAACTTCAATTTGTGAACTATCAAAAGGAACGTTGGACCTTGCAGCATATGAGAAGGAAAGGGTGAAAGTAGATGAGGAGGTTTGTGATGTGATCAACACAATGAGTAGGAAACCAATAAGAGCTGTCTTCATTAATATAGGATTACAAATCTTAAAATAGCATCTGATTTAAATCACAATTCAACGACGTTCTCATAATTATAGTTTTTATTTTTATTTTTTGCTTATCTTGTGAAATCAGCAACTTCTTAAAGTCCACTACAACATTTTCTTCCTCATCAACGAAAGTTATCGTAGATTTTTATTATTTACTTGTAGTTTGGAACTTAGCTCAAAATGTTACTTTTCTAATCTGCGGCCAAATGTATTCTGATTTTCCCGAGCATGCATTTTTAATTTGGGGAGTCAGAAAATATAGGTTTAAATGGGAGATGACAATATTCGTGTCATGGTCTTTATCAATGAATATGCCCGAAAATAGCATAGAAGATATTTATGGCTCTAATAGCTTCAAATAGTACGCCCTAAATCATCTCAAAAGAATTGTCATCTATAAAGCTTTATTTTTGTTTGGTGAGTTTTTTTCAGGTTGTTTAAAATCTCAGATCTTCATCTCAAATGTTCAAAATTCAATAAAGTAACAAAAATTTAGATTTCTCTTACTTATAAGTTTGAATATTTATCTTATGAATAAGTTGCTTGATTAAAAAAAACATATTTTTGTTCAAGATTTTTTTTGAAAAGCTCTCTCATGGCAATGAGATTTAAAAAACGAGAGGAGTTGATTTTGGCTAATCTAAATACTGTAATCCTCGAGATAAATTTAAATAGTTTAGTGTGATAACGGGAACATCTATATCTTTGATAAGATTTGTTAGATGCTATATCAAATCAATTAAGGAGCATAGCAAATCACAAAATAAAGCGTTATATGAGTAATTATTTTTATGATAATTTTTAAGACTCGCCACATCATTGCTTACATATCTCCGTTAAAGGTTTCTTACTTTTCAACTTAAATAAATGTTGGGATTGTCCGATTTTGGCAATATTAAAATTAATCATTTTTCCTCAATATATTGAAGTTGCTATTATATAGTATTTAATAGGATTCTCATAACCATCATCATTTCAACTGTTGCCGAAGCACAAAGGGCAGAACACCACCGTTGCGGTAGTAGGTGATCTACACCTCTGTTTTAAGGTTGCTTCTGACGATAAAAGTCTTGCCAGAAGAAAGCACGATTTATACATCCTGATTGGCGACGATATTTGTAGGATCGAACATAATTTTAACTTTTTCCAGTCCTGTAATGCCTAAGGAAGAGGCAGATTCACCGTTAAGAAAAGTTAGAGGAAGAATGCCCATTCCTACAAGATTGCTACGGTGAATTCTCTCAAAACTTTCCGCTATAACTGCTCTAACTCCAAGCAGATAAGGGCCTTTCGCAGCCCAGTCACGACTTGAACCGCTACCATATTATTTTCCTCCAAAAATTACTGTTTGCTGGTTGGCAGCCTTATATTTCTCTGCTGCGTCAAAAATGTCAAGGATTTCTCCAGATGGCACATGAAGGGTCTGTGGGCCAACTTTAGGCACCATTTTGTTGACGATCCGGATATTAGCGAATGTTCCCCTAGCCATTATCAGGTCATTTCCTCTTCTCGCGCCGTAGGTGTTGAAATCTTTCTTTTAGATACCTTTTCCCTTGAGGAAACGGGCAGCTGGCGATGAGATGGCAATGTTTCCAGCCGGAGAGATATGATCTGTTGTGATTGAATCCCCAAAAACTGCCAGAATGTAAGCATCAGCGATGGGCTATATCTTTGGCAATTCTCTTTCAGCATGTTTAAAGAAAGGAGGATCATGAATATAAGTAGATTCTTCCTTCCATCCAAAGTGCACTGATTTCGCAGTATTTAAAGCATTCCATTTTTCTGTCCCTTAGCTAACCTTGCTATAAGTATTGATGAATATTTCTGGCTTTATTATTGTGTCTTCTAGGTGTTGAACTTCCTAATGGGAAGGCCATAATTCTCTCAGATAGACTGCCTTACCTTCTTTGTCAATGGCAATGGGCTCAGTCTCGAAATCAATATCTACTGTGCCTGCAATAGCAAAGGCTACAACCAATGGAGGTGAGGCGAGGAAATTTGCTTTTGTAAAAGGATGAACTCTTCCTTAGAAGTTTCTATTGCCACTAAGAACGGAGGCTGCGCATATATCCTTGGCTTTGATGGCCTCTTCAACTTCCTTAGCTATTTATCCTGAATTACCAATGCAGGTCATGCATCCGTAACCAGTATGATAAAATCCCATTTAATTTAGATATTTTGTGAGTCCTGATAGCTCATAATAACGAGATACAGCTTGTGAACCTGGCGAGAGAGATGTTTTGATATAAGGCTTGATCTTAATTCCACGCTAAACAGCATTTCGGCAAATAAGGGCAGCTGCTAGCATTACTCCTGGATTGGAAGTATTAGTGCATGAAGTTATGGCAGCAATTACAACAGAACCATGAGATAGTTCAAATTACTATCCATTAAATGAGAATTTAGATGAGTCATCAACAGTATTTTCCTTTAATCCAAAACCTTTAAATCCCACTGGGTTTGTAAGAGTGGCTTTCCAATCCTTTTTGAGATCACTGAGAGCAACATAATCATGGGGTCTTTTAGGTCCAGAAACACAGGGTTCTACCGTCGTAAGATCAAGCTCAAGGATGCTTGAATAGTGGAGATCTGGATCGGTTTAGTAATTTTTAAGCATGCCCTGGGATCCCAAGTAGGCAGCGATGATTTTTATTTTTTATTCACTTCTACCAGTTTGTCGCAGGTAACGTAAGGTTATCTCATCAACAGGGAAAAGTCCAATAGTAGCTCCATATTCAGGAGCCATGTTGCTAATGGTGGCTCTGTCAGCTAGGGAGAGACTCTTCACACCAGGTCCGTAGAATTCAACAAATTTATCCACAACTCCTTTTTTCCTGAGCATTTTTGTGCAAAGCAATACCAAATCTGTTGCAGTGGCATGTTTCTTGAGCTCACCTGTCAGCTTAAATCCGATAACTTCAGGCAAGACCATTGATGTGCATTGCCCTAGCATTACAGCTTCGGCTTAAATTCCTCCTACTCCCCAACCTACGACTCCCAATCCATTAATCATAGTAGTATGTGAATCAGTGCCCACGACACTATCGGGATATAGAAGTCCATTAGAATCAAAGACAACTCTTGCAAGATACTCAAGATTGATCTGATGCACAATACCAAATCTAAATAGTTCAAGCAATACCCTGGAGGAACGATAGAAAAGTTTTAAAAAGCAGATTGACCCCACTTAAGAAATTAAAATCGCTCCTTATTTCTTTGAAATTCCTTCTACTCGTTAGCTGCTAAAGAGTTTTCATTTCTTGCAAAATCAACTTGCACCGAGTGATCAATCACTAAATCAACTGGGCAAAGAGGGTTCACTTTTGACGAGTCACCCTTTAGTCTAGCGACTGCATCTCGCATAGCTGCGAGATCAACCACTAATGGTACTCCTGTCAGATCCTGCAAGATTACTCTCGATGGCTTGAAGGGTATTTCAGTCTAAATAAAGCAATGATTACGGTGAGTGTAGAAGAGTTCTTCCAATTGATGATATTTTAGACATCTTCCTTTGTGACATTGTATCCATCACAGTTTCTGATGGCGCATTAGAGTAGTACTTTAATTGCGATGGGAAGAGCTGCAATTCTAGCATCATTTAGTTTCTTGAGGTCGTAAAAGCTGTAAGTTTTTCCATCAATATCAATGTGGGAAAGGCAGTAATGATAGGGATTAGAATTGACTTACATATCTTCTGAATATAATATTAAGATATGTAAGTTCATTTATGCCATCAGGAAATCAACATCAGCAATCATAACATTCTGATAGAGATTCTTAATAATCTTCAATTCGTCTTCACTTTTATGAATTCCTTAAATGCTAAAATTGATAAGAGTATTCCTATTAATTTTTATATATTGTTAGAAAATTATTGTCATTCATCTTTATTCATTTATTTCTAATAATTATCTTAATGGAATACGCCGAATTGACCAAATCAATTATAAATGATAACACCTCCTTCCTCGATAATTGCGTTACGAGATTAGGGGAAAGCTGCGATAAATTTTCCTTTCATGATTCAGTTGGCAATTTTGATATGCAGTACATTTTCATTCATCTAGACTCTATGACTATTACGCAGGTCGCAACTACGCATCAAATTAGATCAGCAAAGAACTATATGAATAGTGCAACAAATCTGCGATAAAATTAACAGTACCCAAAGAGAATTCTCTGATAGATTCGATGCTGAGAACAACTCTGGGTTGCGAATAAAAGTATTCTAGTAATAATTTAGATTGGCTCAATCGTATTTGCAAATAGTTGACAAAACGGATCAAATACAAGCAGAGCTAAAACAGAAAAGAATTGATGAAGCTAAGAAGAAGTTTGCACTTTCAAATAGCTACTCTAATTTTTATGCTAACTCCAAATTATTTATGAATCCCACCAAATTTGCTCAAGAAAGACCCGTCATCGATAACTAACATGATTCTTATTTAAAGACTCATCTTACATTTCTAGGGCAGCCAAAGGCAAAAGCAAATGGAAAAAATTAAAGCTTTGATAAAAGTTCTGAGGTGATTGCCAGGAAAATTTTTGAAATAGGAGGCATCTAAGATACTATTGGACCTATGGAAAATAGTTTAAATCGTAATGAAATACAAAATGTTAAAAACCATTCAACTTTATCGAGTAAAAGCCAGGAAAAATCGCGATTATTGACCCCAACTAAATCAACAAAAGTAAACTATGGCAATACATCTCGAGTTCAGCCTTAAAACTGGCTAACCAAATCCAAATAGATGCGTTAAAGTCTAATGCAAAGGTTAAACTACTCCAAGCCTTGATTTATTGAAGAATTAATAACATAATTATAGGTGAAATATGCTAGCAAATCTAATAGAATTATCTATTTGAATATCAAATATTGAAAGCATCATTAATTAATGAACTAAGCAAGAAGATTGTAGATAACAGCTACTTTGATATTGGAGGTTGCAATAAAACATATTAATAATAACTTGGGTTTAATCTAAAAATGTACAAGGACAAATATGTGCAGTAGACTTTGACACTGCCCGCAGAAATGCCACTTTTCAACTATAATATCAATTTCGAAGGATTAAAAAGCTTACTTTAGGGGGTTAACCTCAAGACCAACTGTAATTAACAAAACATTAGCAAACTGCAATAAACAATCATCACCAAATTGCCCACAACCACTGTTCTTATTGATTTATACAGCTTCAGCAAACATAAAAAAAGTTAAATAGCAGTTTCTTCTTTGGCGTACGCTCACAAAGCTATATTGACGAACAATAAAATAAGATGATGAAGGCACATCGCAATTAAGTCAAGGATTTGCCATAGCTTGATCAATATTGTTGGAAAATGAATAGAATGGCCTAAATAGTTGAAGTGCTGCTTGGCAAAAGTGAGGATTATCAATAGAAGATCGGAAATGACGGCAAACGGTATGAAAAAATGATTGATGATTCCTTTCGCAGATTGTAGGAAAAACTTAACTCGCATATTGACTCCTTCTCTCAGACTATTAACAGTTATTTTACGCAGACAAATAAAAAGGTGGAGGAGTTGAGCTTCAATCTGAGCACATTGAAACTCAATACAGAGAGTAAGTGTGCTGATATCTCTCAAGATCTTGGTAAAAAGATTAGCGAAAACAGTTTGAAAGCGCATTTGGAAGGAGTTGAGTTGAAGATTAAAAGATAATTGGAAGGAGTGCTTAAGAGTGATCAGATGCTGAGATTGAGCGCAGTTAATGAAATAAAACAATTAAAGATGGAAAATGACAAAGATCAAGAACTGAAAAACAAATCTATGGCTCTGAAAATGCAGGATTTAGCTGATAAGTATCATCCATTTTATTTAGAGTAGCAAAAGCGCTGCAAGTCACTGCCTTTGACATCGAAAAACACAAAATTTATGACAGATTATCCGAGCTTAAAAATAGAAGCGATGATCTCTGCCGTAAAAATAGTGAATTTGTCTAATTTCGGAAGTCTTATCTGGCTAATAATGAAAAAATTAAATAGGATATAATTGGACTCCATGACGAGGTTAATAAATTTAATCGGCAAAATACCAACTTTAAGAAAATATAGGGCATGAGCGACCTACTCGCTAGTCTCAATCCACACTTAATATGTGAACTCTAAGAGGCCATCAAACTTCACTAAAAATAAATCGGCAAATTGGAGAAACAATTATTGGGTTTAGAGAATGTAGTTCAAATATTATATAGTAAGTGAAAGCAAGTAAATTCTAGAAACCTAAAGTATAAGCCAACACTGGCCAGAATAGTGATCTTATCCAAAAGATTATTAAAGAGTTTATGAGCAACATGGATTTTGAAGGACGGGCTAAAAGGACAGAGAGAGACATCGCAGACCTAAAGAAACGCCATGATAACTTTTCATAAATTTAAAAAAAAATTCACACCTTGACGAAGGAGATGAACGTGGGCGCCATAATGAAGGAACTCGAGAAGAAGTGCAATGAGGAGAACACTCGAAAGGAGATAAGGATACTCGATAGCAAAATAGAACAATTGTTCGAGTATTATAAACAACTGAGAAGAGAGGTCGAAGAAAAGAAGAAAGTCAGCAAAACGGAACCCATCGAGAACGCTTCCCTCATCACCAAAAAATTGGTCAGCGCAAACTGCATCAGTTGTAAGCCCGGTATCTCCTCGACCCGCCGCAACTACACACGCAACAAGTTCGAGGCCAGCATAGACTACGGTCTGGACACTCAGAAAAACACCGTAATTACGCGCTTTGCGAAGTGATGTCTTTTATAAGTCTTTGCCATCTTTCGGATTTATTGCTTCGGCCGTGATGGGTTAATTATGATGGATAATTGTGAAGGTATATTTAGTTTAGCATCACTCCTCATTGAGCTTGACCTTTGTCTTTTATAGGATGAGCACAATGAACTTCTTCCCTTCTTTGGTCGGCTCTTTCCTTCCCAAAAGCCATCTGATTCGCTGGAGACATGACTCAATCAGCGGCTTCTCATTATGATTTCTCCTTTTCATCAGCTTCTCTCCATAGTCAATATTCTTAGTAATGTCCTCTTGCTCGACTATGCAAAAGTTAAACCCTTCAAACAAAGCCAAAAAAGTTTTGATTTCTCCCTGTTAGAAGTAATCGCCATAAACTAAGTATCCGGTTTGGTCCAAATGATACGAGCAATAGCTGAGAATGGTGGTTAGATCGATCTTCTAATTTTAGGAACGAGGGTAGTAGCTCATTTTGTGTTTAAAGTTAAAAAGTAAGAGGCAGTCATAATGGATAGAAGCTCCATTTATTGAGTAGTCGCAAGGGAGGATAAATCCCAAATCATTTTCGGCCTGTTTTAACACTTCACCATTACTTTGTAAACCATTTACTGTTTCGAGTCTATTGCTATCCTTCAAATATATAAGACCAATTTCATTTTCGCATTCCAATTCAGCGATACGTGCTTCTTGTTCAAGCTGTCCCACGCTCATAAATCCTATATAAACGTGAAAATACTTCTAGCTGTGTAGTCATAGAATTGATAAATGAGAACCTCCTGACAATCTTAGCGAAGATAACGGCCATTTCCCTTAAGAATAGCGTAGTGGAGTAGTGGTGAGCTTGTTGGATTGGTGAAACACCAGCATGTTGTTTGAAGATATTTGATAAATCTCATAGTTTTTTCGAAAGCAAGGAAGAGTAGATATGGAATGACCCAAATTGGGAAAGTGCAAATTACCATTAAAGGGACCATGTAGTCCATGTATTGATGGACCACGCTGATAATACTTTATAGGTTTGTACTTTTCTGATATATTTTACTCATTAATTACAAATAATAAGGTCAATAATTTAGACCGTAACTCTATGAAAAAATGAATGAATTGATCTCTTAAATATCAATTCGTAAAGATGAAATCAAACACATTATAACTTTGGTTCCTAATTACGAAATTATTTCGGTTTTTATTTCATTTACATTTATCTCTTTCTTTTGGCAATTTATATTGTCCAACTTTATTATTAAATACTTATCTGCTTAATTTTTGATAATTTTATAGAGGCACTTAAAATTATAATCAACAACATTAAATTTGCATAGTTCTGTTAAACTAATTTTAATTGTGCCAACATCACATTGACAACAATGTACTCCTCTTTTTTGAAGCTCTGCCGCAATCGCTTCTTTACTACGCATAAAGCTAATCACATACCTGAACCTCTTAAACTCAACTTAATTAAAATATTTAGCGAAGAGGAAAATAAAAAACAGCTATGTCGCACATTAAAAATACTTCCTTTCTATTTCACTGTAGAACTGGTCGAGTAATTTGCAAAGGCTAATCAATATACACAATATCTTGAGTATGTCAAATAACCCGGAGAATCAGGAACTGACAGCGTTTACCTCTCACAGTTTTTCTCGACCCCTTGGCTCAAAAAACTTGTGACAGGTCGATTGATGCGGCGCTATTTAGAGGCTTATCTGCACTGGCTCATGAATGAGTGCCCAACTTTTGATTTACACTACAACAATTATCTTATAGAATCCTTGAATTTGGAAAGGCCTGATAAATGGTTCCAAATTAAGAGCTACTGCCCGCAGAGGACTTTTATTTATCATCATGGGCCGACTAACTCGGGAAAGTCTACTTCTGCGGTGGAGGAATTAAAAAATTTGAAACATGATCAGAATGGTATTTATATGGCTCCATTACGATTATTGGCTTGGGAATACCAGCAAAAATTAGGAAATTGCAGTCTTGTTACAGGTCAAGAAAAGGATTACCGCAACTCTAATTTGGTCAGCTGCACTATCGAGGCTGCTCCACTTAATGAAGAATACGAAGTGGCTGTAATTGACTAAATTCAAATGATTGGAAACAGCTAGCGAGGTTGGGCATGGACTAAAGCTATTTTGTCAGTTAAGGCAAAGCGAGTTCATCTCTGTGGAGATGAAAGGGCTTTAAACATCATAACAAAGCTTCTATAAATGACAGGTGATGTGCTTGAGGAACGAAAATATTCTCGTCTGAGTAAACTTATCCTAGTTCACAAAAATTTTAAACTTGACTCCATTTCTGAGGGAGATTGCTTCATTAATTTTTCAATGAATTCTTTAATCGAGCATAGGAATGATATTAACAAGATGATGATAGCCAAACAAGAATAGCAGGGCAAAGAAGAGGAAAGTTCAGAGTCAACACCTAAAGGGAATTTAGATGAAGTGTCCTCAATAATAAAAAATAATCACACAGCCATAGTTTATGGCAAACTACCACCAGAATGCCGAAAGGATCAAGCTAAACGTTTTAATTAGAAAGATCTACCTTATTTGGTCGCAACGAACGCCATTGGAATGGGTTTGAACCTTAATATAAAAAAAATAGTGTTTATGGCTATCCATCGAAGCAACGTTTAAGGGCAGAAGGATGAACTATAAGACCATGAAATCCAGCAAATTGCTGGCAGAGCAGGAAGAGGTAAATAAACAGGTTACGTTCAGTGTGTAAATGGCTATATCCTTAATAAAGTAAAAAAAGCTCTTTCTCATGTAAATTTATCTTATGGTCTAAACCTCTAAAACATTGCCGAAAATGAATCAGAGAAAAGTGAGCCAGTGGTGGAATAAGTGATAGAAGACAAGTCCAGCGAAATCAACAGCAATTATAACATCTTTCTTAATCGTCACTTGAAGTAGAAATAGTGTCAGATATAAAAAGCAGGATATTATTACAATATAGATTTTATAGCCAAAATACGAATGCAAATACAAATGAATTTTGGAATTAACATGTCCTTCAAAACCACACTTAATTTCTTGAAGGATTGCTGCATCTTCGGAAATGAATACTTTCTCCAATAAGACAACTATCCCGACTATCTCATCCAAATGCTTGAGGACAAATATTATGATAACGACGATATGTTTACCTTTCTCAATGGACTTTCCTTGTCTGCAGCGCCTGGCTCAGCCCAAAAAGAAATGAAAGCCACAATCAAGTTTTATCATAAAGAGTATATTAACAGCTTCATTGGTGAGCGGAAAGTGCGGGTGCCTCAATTAATTGTGGAGTACGATCGAGATCATTTCAGCAAATTCATCTATATGGACCAGATAGCTGAGCTACAGTATTACTTCAATTTGTTGTAGACCTATGTCTGGCTATGGAGTAAGTATTAGTTTGAATTTTATGAGATTAACCTAGCCAGATAGATTAAAATTCGCCTTGCTCGTAAGATCAACTAAGTACTGCTAAACAACCAGTTTCTTCCCAGCAAGAAAAAACTGGTTTAAGCGGAGAAAGAAGAGAATTCCTTTACTAGAGCTACCGAGCAAGTTCAATATGTTAGAAGCAAAAAATCAAGATAAAAAAAAGCTTTAGAGTCAAGAAAGATCTAGTAAGACCCAGAGAACGATATCTATTCATAATTTAATGAGGTAATAACAGTAAAAAAGTCACTCAGTGAGAAGCAAGAGTTGAGAAACAAGTACGAAGCTATTTATAAAAAGAAATTGCATTAAAAATGCTAAGAAGGAAGATTATGCTCGAAAAAAAAACATTCAAAAAAAGATCATCGCCGATAGAGATAGATTACAGCAAAATGTATTAGTTTTGATTGGGAAAACTAAAGCAAAAGATGAGAAAGATTTTAATTTTCAAAATATTAATGCTTTTAGTTGACTTATATATTCGTTATTTATGATCAAATACAAAGAAAGCGATCATCTCTCCATGAGTGGCTTCCTTTGCGGTTATTTTCATCGACTTCATTTAAAACTTCGGAGGCTCACTGAGTTTTGCCTTGCCTCACCAGATGATACAAATACCGAACAAATCCTGATTACAAAAGTAGTTCTCTGACATGATTTTTTATATAAATATAATAATATAGTTTATATAACAATAGTCAGTGAAATAACAGATGAAGGGAATATATAAAAAATAAATTTTGATTTTAATTGTGTAGAGGCTGACTTTATTGGTTGCCTCGCTATTTTTGGGGTTATTTTGCATTTTTGTAATAATGCAAAAGTTCCAATTTTAGAAACTGTATTATTGAGAAGTTGTAAATTTCCCAACTATATTTTTAGACTGGTTAATAGTTCATTATTTTGGATTAGAATCAATGAGTCTTCGTTCTAAAAGTGATACTTGGAGTTGTGATTAAAAAATATATATGAAAGTTCATGTCTATTAAAACCAATTCGATAAAAATACTATTATTACCTATTTCATCGATGAAATAGAGTTAGCGATACTTCTCTAGAAATTTTGATGATGTTTTAAACTAATTGAACAAAATTAAAAGCCTTTATCAAAAGGTATCAGTAAGATTATATGTTAAATCAAAGTTGATTTAGAAGATGTATAATAATAAAAGATGAAAGCTATTTTTATTTCCATTCTTCTTCTTGTGCTTGTCACCTCACCCCCTCCATCCGGCAGCACATTTACTCTCACTTTTGAGTACGCAGCCAGATAAAAATCTCCTTTTGAGACCAGTTTAGCTAATGTCGTATGGAACAACGATATCATCCTTTCAGTTGTACCAACAGACTATGACCTTCATACTGCTACCGTTGATGTCACAGCGATTGTTGGAGCCAATATCCTTCAGTTTGAAGGTGCTGGTGCTTCTGATGGAGTGGGCTTAGATTTCACCAATGTTGCTCTTATCCAACAGGGAGACTTAACTAACACAAACGTTTTGGTTAACGGAGACTTTTCCCAACCTAATTTAAATGGTGGATGGAGCCTTTACAATAGCATACCTGGTTGGACTGGACTTAATATTGAAATAGGAAATGGGCAGGACTATGGTACTGTTTGGTCTAATACCACTCAACTCGTAGAACTTGATGCTTATTCTAACTTTTAAATCACTCAAATATTGACCTTTGACAGCAACTTCCAAGTGATTAGCACCCCATCAACTCCATCCTCATGCAAAAGTTCCCTTTTTCAATAAGTTAATTTTACCATTCAATTTGATTGGGCACCTAATACAGTTGGTACTAATAATCTCCTTACTTCTCAAGCTAACATCCTTTGGAATAATAACGTTCTTGATAGTCTTGTTCCAACTAACACCACTGAAGGAGTCAACCACGCTTCCTATACAGTAATCGCAAGTCTTTGCGATTAAAACTATCTACAATTTGATGGAACAGATGAGAGTGATGGTTTCGGTATGTCAATTTCTAACGTCCAGCTGACTGTAACATCAAGTATTAGTAGTACAAATCTTCTTAACGGTGCTTGGACTGCTGCTAATCCTGAATTTGCAGACTGTTCAACATTCAACTCTGCATGGAGTACTGGCCAATGCTTCAGTTTGGACTCTGGAACCAACCAACGTTACACCCAATCATTTACTGTGCCAGCTCCTACTACTCCTCAAAAGGCTTTTGACATCGTTGGTCCTTTGACAAAAACTGCTTTTGGTTGCTTAGTATAACAAGGTTATACTTATGTCAGTGTTCGTATTGATTCAAGCACACCTGGAGCTCTTGATCCAACTACAATTCAAACTCTTTAAAATGCTCAAGCTGCTGGTCTTCAAACTGCCATTTATTAAATAGTTTGCCCTTCATAAACATACTATAGTTAATTCTATGCCACTTTGATAACAACCCCTCCTACCTTATATACTAATATTTGGTTTAAACTCATTGAGAATACCCCAGAATGCTCTTGGTAAGGCTTTACCAATACAACGACTAACTGTTAATCAATAATGGCGATTTTATAAATATCTATGGGAATGGCAGGAGCTAAAGTAGGAATATATACTACCAAAGCCATATGGAACAACCTCTTTGGGTAAACTTGCCCGATTGGATAGCTTGGAGCTGTTTATCTTTGGTATTCTGATTATCAAAGCAATGGAATAGTCGACCCGACTGAATCATTTTCTGATTTTACGGCCGATGGAGGTTTCGGAGGATGGACACAACCAGACCTGAAGACAACTGTTGGAACCACCCATGTTACCCTCTGCAATAATCCTGCTTGGCATGCTCTTATCAACATCGACTGGCATCCATGATATGCATACCATCAATTCATCTTATATTTTATCGCGATAATCACCACATGTATTAGCCGTGGAGTATAGTTGGTGATGATGATAATGATGATGATTTCAAGTATTTCAGATTAGCAAAGGATAATCATTATTATTGTTCTCGGATCTAATGAATGGGCATCCTTCCTCGCTCCTTCAGAACAATGATGCTCAATTTCCTTTTCTATAAGTATTGTTGATTTCCTTTCATTGGCATTCTTCAATTTTCTTGGTTTCTTGATTAACGTTCTCAGATAACTGGACAAAATTAAACTATTCAAGCCCGAGAAGATTTGTTGTCTAAGAATCATAAAGCATATTCCCTTGAATATCTTGATTCTCAGACTGCTGAACAAGGCCAAGCCCGTCGTCTATCGGCATCTCGTTTGTTTTTGGTCATTATGCCTAAACTGAGGGACTGGAATAAAGCGTTAATAATGTGAGGCGCCTCCTTGAATCAGTAAAAAATATTCGTATGTATTGCATGATTATTTAAAGCAGATAATATAGCAATCAATTTAATTAGATGATATTATAATGACCAATGTTTAGGCTTAAATAGATAAATTAATAAAAATTCAATGGACTCATCCATGCGAAAATTTGTCTTTACAAGTTGCCTTCACTTCTTTTGGATTTGCATTTTATATACTTCCCTGTTGAATATTGCCAACATTAAAAAGGTTATCTTCCATAAGTTCAGTACCCACTATTTATTATATTTCAAACTCTGCGGAGTCATTGTTTGTATTAAATGAGTGAATGTTTCTATTTTTGCTAAAATCCCAAACTTTATTTTTTTTTATTATTAATCGTTATTAACTTTAAAACCATCTTCTCTGTAAATTCAGTATTTGCTGTTTGTTTTGTTTTACACCAAGGAAACATGTTTGGAAATTATTTTTCATAAGTGAAATCAATATTTTGAGTCTCTGTTTGAAAATCAGAGGTTTGCTTTATTTGTTCCATGACCATTTCGACAGTTAAATTTATTCCACAAACGATTTTTGTCCCTGGACCTATTGGTGCTTAATCAAGTATGCAGCTTCTTTTTTCATGAAAAATTATCAATAAAAGCAAAATGTTTAAAAAGAACTCCATTTCACATTCAAAAAAATAAAAATAAAAATGTCAAATATCAGTGTAATCGCGGAAAGAGAGTTCGCTGGACTCGAAAATAGATTTCCTTTGAGATTTAAGGGATTGAAATACAAAATAAACCTTCGATTTGTGAGCTTCCGTAAATTATGTTAAATCGAAGTTGGTTTAGACAGTCTATAATAATAAAAGATGAAAGCAATTCTTCTTTCCGTTCTTCTTCTTGTGCTTGTCACCTCACCTCCTCCAGCCAGCAGCACCTTCACTCTCTCCTTTGAATACGCAGCCAGACTTTAGACTTCACTTTAGACCTGTTTGGCCGATGTCATATGGAACGATGTCATTATTCTCTCAGTTGTGCCGACGGACTATGACATTCATACTGCTACCATTACAGTAACGGCAGTTGTTGGAAAAAATATTCTTCAGTTTGAAGGTGCCGGTGTTTCTGATAGTGTGGGCTTAGGAATCACCAATGTTGCACTTGTTCGTCAAGGAGACTCCATAAACACCAACATTTTGGTCAACGGAGACTTTTCACAACCAAGTCAAGGTAAGTCGTTCAATAACTATGATGATATTCTGGGTTGGAATGGGAGTCAAATAGAAGTCGGATTTGGAAAGATTTATAATGCATGGCCTAATGGTATTCAAGTTTGTGAGCTCGACTCCGACTCTAACTTTGAGATTACCCAAATATTGACCTTTGACAGCAACTTCCAAGTGATTAGCTCTCCACCCGCTCCATGCCTTCCTTCCAAACTCTTTTCCACCCCCCAATTTATCCTTCGATTTGACTGGGCACCTAATACAGTTGGTACTGATGATCTTCTCACCTCCCAGGCTAATATTCTCTTTAATAATGTCGTTATAGGCAGTATTGTTCCTGATAACACCACCAATGGGGTAAATATCGATGCTGCCTTTGCTTTTTACTATGACCCTTGTCGTTAAAACATTCTACAAATTGATGGAACCTAGAAGGGCGATGGCTTTGGTATATCAATTTCCAACATTCGAATAACTGAAGCAGGTATTTAAATCACTGCCAATGATTGGATTGCTGTTAATCCAGAATATGCAGACTGTCAAACTTTCAACACTGCTTGGAGCACCGGCAGATGCCTCAGTTTGGACTCTGGAACTAATCAACGCTATAGCCAATTAATTATTTATAATCAAAAAGCCTTCGATATCGTTGGTCCCTTGACACTAACTGCCTTTGCGTGCTTATTTAACCAAGGTTATAGCCATGCTATTGTTCGTGCTAGCTCGAATGCCCCTGGAGTCATTGATCCTAATGCAATCCAAACTGTGGTAAATGCTCTAGTTACTGGTATCAAAACTGACATTTATTTAGTTGTTTGCCCTTCAAGTAATTTTGTTAATTAATTATCTGCAGTTTTGAGCTCAATGCCCACCTTTAGATTATTCTCTATTGTTTGGCTTAAAATAATTCAGAATACTCCGGGCTGCTCTTGGTAAACCTACACCAATACGACTGCTAACTGTGCAAGTTTGGGAGAACTCGTAAACATGGTTTCCAAATAGAATTCAGTAGGATTCTTTTCAACCAAGAACATATGGAACAGAGTCTTTGGTACAACTTGCACTGAATATGGTAGCATTGCCTATCTTTGGTATGCTGATTATCAAGCCAATGGCAAAGTAGATCCGACTGAATCATTTTCTGATTTTACGGCCTATGGAGGTTTCGGAGGATGGACACAACCAGACCTGAAGACAACTGTTGGAACCACCCATGTTACCCTCTGCAATAATCCTGCTTGGCATGCTCTTATCAGCATCGACTGGCATCCATGACGTGCATATCTCTCGATCCATTTTATTCTTTGCTTATAATTGACTTGCAACTTTAGTTGTTTGGGAAGGTTATTTGATTATAAATCTAGTAGTCATCTCATTTTGTTTGATTTATCGCTGTACCATTCAGCCTGCCTTATTTTGTTACTTTGCCTAAAATAATCTAAAAATTTATCAATACTATGTTGGCTTAAAATTCTAATTAATTCTTAAAGCTATTATATTTACTCCTTTTATTTGATTCTAATAGCATAGCAATAATCTAATTTTTAAGGAAGGGCTCAGCTAATAATATGATAACAAATTTCGTCAAATCACCATAATTTATTGGTTGTAGTTGATATTTAAAAATAGAAATGTTTCTTTCTATGATCATTTCTGAAGAGATACTTTGATTTCTCAATGGAAGCTAATTGCTAATAAAATACTTTGATTTAATTACTATTGGCATTTGGTAGAAAATGTTTAATCAAGTTAAAAATAAATTCTTATTCATATAAGCTCAAATTATAAGGGTTTATTTTTGAGGGATCAGGTTCAATCATCTTCATCTTACACTTCTTTCTCCTCTTTGGCCTTTTTCGCCTGCCGATAGGTCTTGTTATACAATTGGGTAAAGTCCTAAATGGAAATATCGTAGTTATTTTACTCGAGCCATTCTGCAACTTTGCCCTCCCATTTCTCCAAATATTCTTGATACTGCTCCCTCTATTGTCGCCTTTTTTCTCTGATCCCCTCAGTTTTGCTCACCCTGTGTGTCCTACTGTACTCTTCTTACGTGAAGTACTATCTCACGGGAAATTTCATTTTTTCTTGAATTTTTCTTCTTTTTGAATTAATCTTATTAGCTTCCTCAGTTAATTTTTCCTTTTCTTGCACAGTCATTTTTTTAATCTACTAAGTCACAGCCTTAGCATATTATCTGATATCTTTACTTTGCACTTTAATTTTGTTTTCTTTATAGAGATTGGAGACAAAGAGAGTGGTAGAAGTGACTCTCTTGAAAGGAACAGAAAACTTATCTTCATATGCTTTCTTGATTGATTTGAATTTTTATTTATCTGCTTCATATTATTTGTTAAACTTTTAGTGAATCTCTGGTGATTTTTTCCATTTTTCAGCTAAGACAGTGCTGTTTTTGGCGATGTCTAATTCCTATTTGCCGCTTGTTTATTGTGAAGCAAATCGAATATACCCATTGGCGGGTTGAGTAGGTGGTGCTTCAATCAAATAGGCCAATTTCCTAATAGTGTACCCCTTGTAGACTGGTGCGCTGTTGGAGAAAAAGCGAGTGATTAAACTCATACGTAGCATTCCCGCTATACGCTAATTAAAAATTAATATCTATAATCATTTTTGATTGTACTAAAAAGCTACGAGCAGAATCATTTTAAACATCTCTTTCTATCATCTTTAATCACATTCTTTTTTAAGTTAATACCTTTTAAACCCTATCTTTTTAGTTTTTACATGCCGCATGGTACATTAAGAGCACAACTCTCCAGTTATTTCAATCTGTTGGAATCATGAGGTTGAGTTGCCTTCTTTTCTTCTGATTAGTGAATGCCAAACCCTAATTCGATTCCAAGTTGTTGTAATTTTTGGATGTTCCTCTTTTTTTATGTGCTGTTTTGAGAATCAGCCTGTTCTTAACGAAATTCCTCCTTTTAAGGATAATTTTCTTCTGCTTCTTTCTTTCGCAGGGCTATTTTTGCCTGCCTCATTCTTTCCTTGAGGTCTGATTCTCTTTTCTCTTACTATAGATACTATTTTTAGATCTTTTTCCTCATTTATTAAAATCTCCTTTACTCTTACAGAATCATGTCTGATACAAATTTTTTATGTGCCTGGATCTCATCTTCTTCGGTGAGAGTTACATCTTCGCCTATGAGTGAAGAAATATTGCTCTCATCTTCTCCTTCCGTTTCCTCTTACTATTTTAATTTTGTATGATGTTAATTTTAGGATTATGAGTCTTATGCCTCTACCTCGATATAATCGTATATGTTAAATGCTCCTTTTCTTTTCTTTGTCTTTTTTGGTTTAGTTAGAGCAGGTTTTGTCAATTTTGTACTTTTTGCAGGTAATTGTTAATCATCCTAATGATCATCTTTTTTCAATTATTTCTATTATTTATCAACACTGGATTCTTGCGAAGCATGTAAACCTTATCCTTCACACCTGTCCTCCACTTTAGTTTATTTTATCTCTTCTTTTTTCACTTCTTATTTATTGTATAAAAAGCTAGACTTGCTAACACTTTTATCTTTTGAAATCTCCTTGTTGCTAATTTCAGAATATTTTTCATAATCCTATTTACTCTAATTAGTTTTCTTTTGTTATAAATCATAGATAAAGTCTGTTTCATCAAGATAACTTTTTTTAAAGCATTCTTTCATCGCACTTTCAGTTAATGACTAGGCTCGCTTTAAATTTATCTGCTTCTGAAGATCTTCATAATAATACTTTCTGTCTTTTGGTAGCGAACTTTATTATTTAATTTCTTCCAGTTGAGATGCATTATTACTATTCATTTTATTTTATCCGCTATCTCTGTTGTTTTTGAGAAAGAGAGCTGCCTCCGCGTGACATTTTCTGCCGCCTAAGACCTTAGGGACTTCAACTACAATCTCTATTTCTTGGAATAATTATAGGGATTTGAGTTTATCTTTAATATTGTTTTTAAATTTATCATCTTTATTTAAATCCTTGAAGCAAAGTCTGTTCTTAAAGGTGTGGGCTTTTTATAAAACTTTCTCCATCAAGTGGTCAGCTCCTCTATTTTATTTTCTCTCAATTCTGATCTCATTATCTTCTAATTATTATTTTTATTATACACACCCGTTTTATAGCTACAAATCAGTAAAAAACTTGCTTGCTCTTTTAATTTTTAACTTCTTCGTTTTTTAGGAAGGGATTTGTCCACTGATATTTTAACTGAAATCATCGTCAGGCAATGTATTTAAATATTGGGCAACATCATTGTCACTGATCGGATTTGGCTTTTCAGAGACTGCATTACTAGGATGCTAATTTTAATCATTCAGTGAATGTTTTTCATATGCTTTAATGAGTGACAGTCTATCTTTGTATTTTAATTTTCCCGCTATATTGGGTTTTTCTTTCTCTTCGGTGTTTGATAAGCTATTATTTTACTTGTCTCTTGCAAAATTAGAATCTCCGTCCTCAGTTAGTTCCCGTGATTCCTTCAGTTGTGAAAGTTTGCGCAATTTCGGCATTTGTAGTTAACGTTATTATAATCCTGAATTAAACTCATTTCAATCCAATTTAATTAAAAATGATTTAAATGTAAATGGTGAGGTATCAACATTTTCTTCCGCATTTCCTTCCCATTGATTTCTTCTCTTTGTCACCACTCTTAGCCCTCTCCTCCTTTTTCTCTTCTTTCTTTTTTTCTTATTGCTTGTCGTTTTTGTTGCCAACTTGTGCGCCCTTTTATTTTTCCACTTTGCTCTCTCTTGGAGCACTCTTAGAGTCTTTGCTGTCGTTCAAGGGAACATTGTATTTCTTGGCCCAAGCTTCATGGTCCGCTTTGAATTTTTCCAGTTATTCATGGAATTTTGATTCCATTTGTTCCTTCAGTTTAGGGTCAATGTTCTCCCAGTCTTTGTTAGCCTTCTTTACTTTCCCCTCCTCGTCCTTGTAGAGGGCAAGCTTTTCAGATCTGAATTTGAAGTACACATTGAGAGGTTTCTTGGGCTTATTTTCAGCTGCTTCTTTGGATAGTCTCATACCTTTAGGTGTAATTATTATGTCAATTCAAATCTAAACCTAAATTAGTAGCAAGTTGGCTCGATAACTAAATTTGTTAGATTTCGATAGAAAGTAAATTATTCATCATTTTTTGAAGGAAACATTGTCTATCGCACTATTTATCTTCGATTTCAGGATTTCGCAGATACGAAGGTATTCATCTTTATATTTACGAGCTTCATTCTCGAGAGCACTTTGACGTTCTAATAATTCCCTCTTTTTGCGCTCCCAATCATTTTCTGCTTATTTCCAGTTGGATCTAACCTCTCTTACGTTGGAGGCTTATTGGGCATTTTCCTGCTTCTTTAGCTATAGCTGCTGTTTCAAAGTCTTAACTTCAGTATCATTTTCATTGAAAGATCGGCCAACTATGCATTCTTTTTCAGCTAGTTATTGTTTTACTTTGTTGAAAAGATAGTTAAGATGATTGTTTTGTTCGCTCAAATCAGTACAATCTTGCCTTAGCCTTTCAATCTAAGCTTATTTCTATCCCTGTAAATCGCTAACAGCTCTTTATTTCTCCTGAAGTGTTCTCAAAAGCTATTGATTTTTTCTCACAAGTATTTCCTTGCTGTCTTCAATCATCTTAATCTTTTGCTCAAATGATCTATTGATCTGTTGCAACCTCTTTACATCTTAATCTCTTGCCCTGTTTTTAATATCCCTGATTTCCTCCTCAAACGATATCTTGTTACTGATGATTATCTCGTTTAATTTCTTGTTTTCCATTGATAGATCCTTTTTAATAATTTAGAGGGATTTGTTCTTTTCTTCAATACTTTTTATCTTCCTTTAAAATTAAAAAGTCAGCTGCTCCACATATTATTGTCCTTCCTTTTTGAATTTTTAAAATTCAGAGTTGTATTGGAAAGTCGTCTCCTCGAAATTTTGATTTTACATTTTTAGTTACGCCTACAATTACTAAATTTTGGATCCATACACTTCTTCCATTCTGGCAATTTAATGCTTCAATCGATCATTTTCGATAACAACATCTTGATTTTAATGGAGGAGATTATTAATTTTAAATTCCAACTCGGATGTGGAGATATCTCTTCTGCTGAATTGATCCTTTACTTTTATCAGTTTATTCTAAAATTAGATTCGCACTTTGCGCTCGCTGTCTAATTCATTTTCGAGTCTGTCTTTTTCCTCCCTGAATTTTTTCCTTTAATTTTAGAGCATGAATTATAGTTAACCTACATTTTGGTCTTCGGGTGTCAGGGGATCTAAATGGTGATACTGTTACTTCTTGTAGAAAGACCAAATCCTTTGGAAACATTGCTATAACCAAATCTTGGATTATTGTTTTCGTAATAGTTGGAAAAGTTGTTTATTCTGGAGTTCATAGCAAATTCTATAAATTAATGGAAAACAAATAATAATTTCGCTATTTATACATTATGAACTTATAAATATTAGGTAACAACAATATTAAAGGGAACGGTAAAATTAAAAGAATCATTGCTTATATTTAAAAATGGTTTTGCTTGTTCAATAAGCTGATATTTTAATTCTGAAATAATAGATATTATTCATATCCTAAGTGCAATAGATTCATCAGTCATTTCTGGTATAATTCTTTATGCACCGATCGAGTAGCTCATTAGAATCATCTTCCAACTTGTTCAGTTGGCGTAACTCGACCAAACGATCCATCATTATCTTTAATTATAATTCTGAGCCATTGAGTAAAAGTAAATGAATCAAGGAGGCAGCTCTCGATGCTGCAAAATATGAATAGTTAGAGTCAGTGCTATTAAGCATATCAAAAAATACCTAGAGGTTAATATTTTAGCGTGCTTCGTTCATGTACTGAGATTTAAAATATTAATATCAAATAATATCTGCCAAATTGGTATTTCCCTCGACTTACCAAGGCTGTAGCTAATTCTTTTACTCAATAATGTTTGCCATCTTCTTTCGTTGAGTCATATAACTCGTATGTATCTTTTATCGGATGTCTACCTGCCGCTGCTATCTGAACATAATCTCTTTCTGCTTGTGAAGATCCATTTATTTTTTCAAAAACTATTATTTTTAATGTATAGCAGCAAGCATCTCCAAGTAATCTCTTTTGTCTGCCTTTGTCTTTTTTTCCAAACTATCGTTGGACTGTCGTCGTGACATTAGAGATAGAGATTTAATTTAATTTGGTTTAATTCTTTGATAATCTCAAGAGTACATACTAAATGAGCCAAGGGACTATTATTTATTTTTTAACAAAAATTCATGTTTTTTAACTAGATTGTGGAGATATTATCTTTTTGTATAAGGATTAATCCTTCCGTAACTGTTATCTCCCGAGACATCCCTTCTCCTCGTATTATTGGGGCTATGACTAAGATAGAAATGATGTTACCTATAAAAAGTGAGATGCATATCATCCATCTTAAGAATTTTATTGATTGATGAAACCTCGAAATTAGACTGTGCCTTATTCAGGCTAGAATGAATGTATTTTTAATTTTACTGTTGTCTTTAGGAACAAAACTGATTAGGATCCTCCTCAATTTATCCAATTTATCTTTTAATTGAGGTTAACTTTTTACATGCAGCTTTCCCCACAATATTAAAGGCTCTTTTATTTCCCTCTTCTCCTTTATGACACATTCTAATGCTGATAATTTGGTGAGGGCACTTGATTTCTTTATTAAATTTATATTCCTTTTGGCCTTCAAAAGGGTGATTTTGTTGAAAATATGAGCTATCGTCGAAATGTCCACTTTCTTCTTCACCAGCTTCTACTAAATTAGGCTCTTTTTCTCTTTTATCCTTAGTACATTTTTTAGTTTTGATGCGTAAAAAGGAAACCGTATGTATTTATCGGTTGACGCTGACGTGAGTGGGAGGGGCGAAGGGAGCAATGTTTATTTTGCTTAGAATCATTACCAATTCGCTATAATAAATTATTAAATTTTAGGCGATTGTAATTTCTATTATAAGCTGGAAACCTTCTTAAGATCGGCAAAAGATCGTCTTTATGTATATTGGAGCAACTGTTATAAAAGGAATGATGCAATTTTTATCTTTTTAATTTATCCGAGAACGCAAGTGAACTAATTATGAACAGTTTCAATCATATAAATAAACGAATCTCTTTAATTTTAATTTGCTTCCTTTTGTACCGATTCTAAATTTAATAAAACTGATCAGCAATAATAAAATGTAAAGTTTTAATAAAATAAAAGTAAAAAAAGAGGAGTAATAGCAAAATGATATTTAATATGCACCCTAATTTCAAAATTAGCAACACTCAAAGCAACAAAAATAATCTATCTTGTAAGAAATTTAATCTCACATCAATCCATCCCAGATAAATCAAAGCGTTAAATAACAGAGTCTGCGTTCTGATATTATTTAATAATTACAAAGCTCAGCTACCTTTGTTCATCATAAGACCAATAATAATAAAATTTCGAGCATTCAACGAAGTTTGGATCTTGATCGAGCCAAATCAAAAGATAAAGAGTCTGCATCAGATAAGAAAAATGATAAGAATATGAACAAATAAATCCAGAATAAATAAAGCTATTTGCAAAACTTAGATTTGGAAATTACAAGGCTCAAATATAAAATACGAACGTTCTAACATTCAGAAAATAATACTCAGCAGAATCATTTAGATGAGTACCAAACAAATTATCGAACTATGAGCGAGCAACATTCCAGAAAAGGCAAAAGTCCGACAGTAGAGAGAATAAGATAAAGATGCGGTAAAATCTTTAAAAGATAATAGATAATTTTTAACAACAGAGAACCAAAAGAATCAACCTATTTTAAGTGGTGCCCATTAGTAGAATAAAATCAAGAAAAGCCTGTATATTTAAATGGTCCCAGCTTGAAGAGATAGAATCCTTTATAAAAAGCAAAAAAATCAATATCGAGTTATCGTGCGAAGCAGAGGATACTAAAAAATTTAACAACCATTCAATTTAATTAGAATAGCAATGTTCAATAGTCAAATCAAATCAAATAACAGGGTAAATTTACTATGGTATCTGCTTTCAAGTTGAATGTAGCAGATTGGTAAATAAAAAACATTTCCGATAATTTTCGATACAAAATTCTGAAAAAACTGCAAATACCCTCCTCATTTCCTCTTGGCCCACCATCTCCATAATGTTCTATTGAAGAGTATCAAACATTATCATAAAAAGTCTACGAAATGTTTGGCGTATAGCTATACAATATTGAAAATCCACCTATTATAAGAAAATTCAAGAACGGCATTTATTTTCAACTCGAACCCGATAGAAATGTGGTTTGGTATTTCTCTGGAGTGTTTTATTTTGGCAATTGGCAAACAGATCTCCCGAGTGAGGGATAAAAAAATGGATTCGGATTTTAGTATGTGCCCAATAAATATATTTATTTGGGCTATTTTAAATCGGGAACAAGGCATGGTCATGGTGTCATTAAAGTCTTTCCCTCTAATAAAGAACAATAGAATTAATTTATGGGATATGACGGTTAATGGCTTAATGGAAAGCCGCATGGGTATGGTAAGCAAATAGATTAACTAAATACAAAATATATTGGGGATTTTGATTCTGGTGAGAAGACTGGTCATGCAATTATACTATCTAAAGAAGGAATATATTATGAGGGATAAGTCTATAAAGGTTTAAAGCAAGGCACAGGAATGTAAAGGTTAGCGAACGGAGACTCTTACAATGGGCAATTTTATTAAGGAAAAATTAATGGTAAGGGTGTTTACAAGTGGAAAAATGGTAGTTCATACGAGGGAGAGTTTGTCAACGGTTTGCGTGAGGGAAAAGGATATTGGAAATCATTTAATGGTGATTAGTTCGAAGGATAGTATTTTCAGGATGTAAAGCACGGTTGGGGCAAATTTAAATGGGTGAATGGATAGATATATGAAGGTTATTTTAAAAATGACAACAGATAAGGATAAGGGACATACAAACATCCAAGTGGAAAAATAGGTAAATTTTTATGGTAGAACGGTAAAATCGTGCATCGACTTTATTGCAAAGAGGAGGAGAAATATCGGTGTCGTCTGATCAAGTAAAAACACATCAATAGTCAAGCCTGATCTTATATTATTTTAAAGCTAATCATAATAAATACAACTTACAATGAAGAAATCACCAATCAAAGTCATAGTTAGACTGAGACCAACTTCCAATTTCGCGCATCAACAGATGACTGTGGACGAGCAGAGTGGGTACCTTTCAATTAAAACAGGCAAATCTCCATTCATGTTGAGAGACCTCTCTAATCTGGAATTGTGAACCATCAACAAAATCAGTGGGGATTTCAATTTTAAAAATTACTGTCAAATGCTTCTCAAGAAATAGTCTACAATTACAGCTCTAAAGATATTTTAATTAGCGCTTTGGAAGGATACAATGGATGTATTCTGTGCTATGGACAGACGGGCGCCGGAAAAACTTTTACGATGACTGGAGCTCAAACCGACTACAAATACAGAGGAATTGCTCCTAGACTGTTATCTTCACTCTATCAGGAGATCAATTCGCGCTATGAACATCAAATTAAAGTGTCCATCTCTTATATCTAACTCTACAATGAAACTTTGATTGACTTGCTGGACGCAGAAAGCACTGCGCAGCTTAGTATTCAAGAGGATCAGAAGGGCTATGTACTTGTAAAAGGACAGACTCTTAGACAGGCAGATAATGAGGAAGATGCTTTGCAGGTTTTATTTGAGGGAGAAAATAATAAAACTGTAGCCTCGCACAAACTTAATAACGCCAGTTCTAGAGCCCACTCGGTTTTTACTATTCATCTTGAAATTAGAAGCAAAGTGGAGAGTAGTGAAAAAGTAGTGATGTCTAAAATTAACTTAGTGGATCTGGCAGGATCAGAGAGAACCAAAAAGACTGGATCTGAGGGAATTACTCTCATTGAGGCTCAATTTATCAATAAGTCTTTATCTTTTTTAGAGCAGGTAGTGGTGGCACTCAGTGACCAACAGAGAGATCACATTCCCTATCGACAGAATAAACTGACCTATCTCCTCAAGGATTCAATTGGCGGAAATTCAAAGACATGTATGATAGCAAACATTTGGCCTGAAGCTGCTCACCTTGAATAGACAATTTCGACTCTAAAGTTTGCATCCCGAATGATGAAAGTGAGTAATGAGATTTCGATAGATGTCAATCTTGATCCCAAGCTATTGCTGAAAAAATATGAGAAGGACATAAGAGAGTTAAAACAATAACTGGCGATGCATGATACTCTTGCAAGTAGGGGTCGAATTAGCTATTAGCCTTACACTCCCGAACAGCAATATAAGCAGCAGCAACTGGCTCAGGATTATTTAGACAGCAAGATTGATGATATTCAATTTGATTCTTTGCGGCAGGTGCGGGAACTCTTTGTCCAATTTAGAAATATTTACAAGTCAGCTATCAGAGATCTTGCTAATAACAACCACCCAAGACAGGAGAAGAGAGAAGAAGAAAAAAAGAATGAGGGAGCTGAAAAAAAAAATGTGACCAATAAAGTGGGTGAAGAGGAGCAGAGCTATGGTTTTGGAGCAGGAAAGGCTGTGAAAGATTCCAAGCCAACCAGAAATATTTCTAACTTAGTAAACATCCCCAAAGATGAGTTTGAGGAAGAAGGATAAACCCCTGTCAGCGCCAAAAAGGAAAGCAAGTTATAAAAAAAGATAGTTAATGTTGATAAAAACTAAGCATATCAGTAGTTTAAATCAACTGCGGGGCAAGACGTAAATAGCAGCATTCTTAAAAACATCGAGGAGCTCAAGCAGAAGAAGGAAGACATTCGCCTTAAGACTGAAGACATCCAGAAGAAAAAATAGAAGTTAGAAGCAATCACCACAAAATTACATCAAAAAGAGGACAACAAAACCCAAGAGTAACTTGCAAAGAATATCATCGATGAGGAAGAGTTCTAACTCATTAAGCAAAAGAAAGTCTACAAACGAGATTACAAACTGGATCTCTAAAAGATTAAACTCCTCAGAAATGAGATAATTGAGTTGGACAAGAATATCACTTCCCTCAAGACCACCATGATACAAAAGTTTTAAGAGTGGTTCTTCAGGAGATATGGTATATCCGTTGCTGATCTGTAGAATCCTCTTATAAATCAAAATGATCAAGAGGATGAGAGAGAGGAGAGAGAAGAAGTGCGTAAAAATGACGACGTTGACGAAGATGCGCTCGCCTATATTCATGCCAAGAAGAAAGTTTTCCAGATTCAAAGGGCCAAAAGATCTAAAATATGATGGAATAGTCACTCTATATATTATTTAAATCATCTTGCATCAAAATAGACAGCAGAAATATTATCATAATGTAAATCATAAATTTATATTTCTGTTTTTGTATTTTCTAAATTTAGAGTATTTTATTGTAGCTTGTTATATCTTAAGCCTTGTTAAATCATAAATTAAAATTAGAAATGGAGTTGAACTTTGACGATATCTTGACAGGCAAGGATGTTAAGCCAGTACCTTCCAAACCGCAAGAAGATAAAAAGCTTAAACAGACAGATACCAGAGCAAGGCAGCAAAGCTGTATGATTCATGAAGTCGATAAAGATCTAGTAACTTCAATATTTATTCAGCTCCCAGCTCATACTAAGCCTGTAGTTGAAAACTTTAGAGTGAGCCTGTCTGATATGCTGAGTCTTGTACCTTTATTATGAGATAGGACAAACAAGATGAGTCTCTTTAAAAATACAAGCTCACCTTGCTTGGAAACGTAAATGAAGAGAACCTCAAAGAGGATGAGCCAGCAGAAGTGGAGATCGTAAATATCTAGCTAGTGTGTCCCAACAGACCGAATGGCAACATCATTCTCGATTTTAAACATCATAACCCAAAGGTTGTGAGAAAGTTTACCATTAAATAGGGATCCCTCTATTGCATGAGAATTCATTTCAACGTCAGAAACGATATCGTTTTCGGACTTAAATTTGTCAACAACGTATATAAATTGTTGGCAAAAGGTAATTCTTTTATAATGAAGTTGATAAAGATGAAGATAAAATGGGCAGTTTTGCCCCATAAGAAAAAACTCATGCGTTTGACCTTCCTTGGGTTTAAACACCTTCTGGATTTTTAGCACGCGGAGATTATAAAGGAAAAGCCTTGGTATGATTACTTTGATTCAGTTTTTGGATAATGATGGCATTGTGCATTGCCAGTTCGAGTATGTGATGACAATTGGCAGCGATTGGTGAAATATGATTCCATTAACTTATCTGAAGCAATTTCCTTTATATAAAGCATCTTCTATTTCCTTGTTTTAGAGAGTGATACATATCTTATCGATAAAAGTTCCTAAAAATTTATTTTTGTTGGAAGATAGAAACTTTAAATAACAAATTTATATTCAGGAAATCAATGATTTTGAGCCTGTACCATCGCCATCATTTGACTATAGCCTTACGGATCTGCCTACCGCATCATCTAGAGTTATTGTTTCATCATCTCTTCATTTCTTATCATACCTCCGTAGTCGCCTATTTATCCTAGTTGCTCATACTCCGAGGGGTAGCTTCCCACGCCTCCAAATCCACCCAAACCTCCCATTTAGTCTCCCATAAGTGCAGTCTGTAACTTTCCCATGAGAGGAATAAGAACTCTTTCTAATTTAATCAATTCAGCGTTGGCTTAAGCTTGATATTTTTCTAAATAAATAAACTTTTACCATAGGCCATGTCAAATTCCTCCTTATCAAGCTCAGGTTAATTTTAAAATGCTTCATCACTGATTATAATGTTGAGGAACAAAGGGATAAATTGTTTTTCTTGCAGACTTAGTGCAGAAGAAAGCTAAATGAGAGTACCAATGATTTTTTATCCATGAATTTAGAGGTACTCAGTTTTGATGTTAATTGATAACTTTACTTCTTACAGGGTAATGCTGCTATCATAGAGAAGTCCTTGCATAAAAGGGCTTATTTACGCTTCGTACTGCTTAAATTTATTTTGATCAATTCCTAAGCTACCCATCAGTTGAGTTTGTTCATTTTGTAGATCCATTATCGTCTGCTGCAATTTCATTAGTCCATCGCTTGAGTATTTCAGATACTCCCCAATATTTTCCAGTCTTTATTCATGAGGAAATCTACTTCTTCTTTCCATTTTAAATTCGTTGGACAATGCTAGGGTTTTATTCTTGACATAATTTGCCAGTACAAGTAATATCTTCTTGATATCTTGGAGGGAGGGGTTTTTGATATCGATTGATTGCTTTAATTTATGAATTTAATCTTGGATGCTGAATTATTTTGATGCACTTATAAGTGACTATTCTTCTTACTTTTTTTCTTATTTGAGCTCACGTGAATTAAATTGATATTTCTGGTAGGCCCTGCATCGGAAATTACTTACCAATAGACGAATCCTCCCAATCCCGCAGCGATCAAGCTGGCAGCGGCTAGTTGTCCTTTAGTTATTTTGCTCCACCAAGCCATAAGATTTATATTTATTTATTTTCAATGAAATATTAATGTACTTTAATCAGGCTCGAAGTTGTTGGCAATGCTGCCGATTTATATACAGATTTCCAAATTAACAGAATATTAAAATTAAAATATTAAAAATTGCCATATTTGCCGATGCACTGATTAATTATAAATGTATATTTGGTGTTTTCCTTCTTAATTAAAGATAAGCTCATCACAATCTTTGAATGATAATTTTGCATCATGTGTATCAAATTTAAGGATTATTGGTTGATAAATAACATGATAAATAACAAAATATCAATTAAATCTATCATTTTAAATATCTTATTACTTATTCACATGAACGAAACTTATGACGTCGTTGTCTGCGGCACTGGACTCATTGAGTGCATCTTGTCTGGACTTCTCTCTCAGGAAGGTATTTCAGCTTTTATTACAGGAAAAAAGGTTTTGCACATCGATCGTAATCCTTATTATGGAGGAGAGGGTGCCTCCGTAAATCTGACGAACCTTTGGAAAATTTATCGAGACAAAGAAGAACCAAATAAAGAGTTGGGCCACAACAGAGATTGGAACATCGACTTAATTCCTAAATATATTATGTATGGCGGCAAACTTGTTAAAATTCTGTTGAAAACTAGAGTCTCTAAATACCTCTAGTGGAAGCGTAAGCCTACTTTTACTTAGCTATTGATGGGACTTATGTTTTACAGAATAAAGAAGCAGGATTTTTTTCGAAGGGAGGAATGAAAATCTATAAAGTTCCAGTTACTCCAAAAGAGGCTCTCGGCTCAGATTTAATGGGCCTTCTCGAAAAAAGAAGATGTCAAAAATTTTTAGAGGCAATTCAAAACTTTTAAGAAGGAAATCCTAAGACTTACTAAGGAATAAAAATTGACAAACCTGCAAAGGAAATGCTGTCTAAGTACAGTCTTGAGGATAACACTATTGATTTCATTGGACATGCAGTGGCTCTTTATACAAATGATAGCTTCATGGAAAGACCTGCAATTGATCTCATCAGAAAAATTCAACTTTATATGGACTCAATGGGAAAGAATCCTAGTCCTTTTATTTACCCAATTTTTGGTTTGGGAGGAATTCCAGAAGGATTTTCAAGAATAAGCGCAGTGAACGGAGGTACTTTTATGCTCAACACTGATATTAATGAAGTGCTATTCGAGGATGGTAAGGTTGTGGGAGTGAAAGGTCCTGAGGGTATTGCTAAATGCAATACTCTTATTGTTGATCCCACTTATGCCATACGTTGCGGTTTGAAAGATCGAGTAAAGCTGGTCGAAAAAATTATTAGATGTATCTGCATACTTGATCACCCGATCCCTGGAACTGAAAACTTACCTTCAGTCCAAATAATTTTGCCTCAAAGGCAATTGAAGAGAAAAAATGGTAAAATTTAAATTATACAGACATCTATATTATGATGGTTTCCTCTGTGCATTGCATCAGCAAGAAAGATTATTACGTTGCCATTGTTAGTACGACGGTCGAAACCAACAACCCTCATTAGGAAATTGAAGTGGCCTTGGATATGATTGGAAAGATTAAGGAGAAATTTGTGACCATTTCTGAACGATTTGTTCCAACAACAAAATCCACAGATGGATTATTTATTTCAGAGAGCTTTGATGCCACTTCACACTTTGAAAACGAAACTGAAAATGTTTTGAGGATGTATACTGCTATCACTGGCAAAGCCCTAGATCTGTAAAATCTCCCAGAAGATGTTGAAGAATGATTGATGAATTCATGCTAAATATATCTAATCCCTTCATATAATGGCTAATTTTTACCATTCAAACGAGTGCAGAAAATAACTATAACTGATAAATCCAAGTTAAATACACCGATTCAATATTGTGATTATTTTAGAGTATCGGGGGAAAATATTTTATGATGTAAATAAAATAATTTAAGAAATAAAAACTTAAATTATATATTGACTGATCCATTGAAACATGCTTAACTTTGCCACCTTATTTAATCAGTTTCGTTCTCAGTCCAATAATGGAATCTCGGAGTTGCTAGATCAGTCTGCCATCAAGATGGGAAGACTTTTAGACGAAGACTCTTTCCTCAATTAATATAAATCCTCAAATGCTCGGGTGATTTAATTGTAAGGTTTCATACTATTTAGCATGAAATACGACCGGTTCTAAGAGTTAGTAGATTTTGTGACTGTGGTTGGACCGGCTGATGATAAAAAGAGAAGCTATAAGTACAAATCTTTTTAAATATCCGTAGATACCCACTTTCTGCTTGTGACATCCTAAGTGTCGATAACAATACTGCTATCGAATATTTCTTCCCTGAGAAGCCGCTGACCATCGAAGAGAAGGTAAAAGAGGAAGTTGAGGTTTAAGTTTAAATTGATGTTGAGTAATAACCTTAAGCAGTCAAAGTTGAAGTTTTATAAGTGCCAGTTAAGATTGAAGAACCTGTAAATACTTAATAAGCGGAGCCTTCAGGCACCCCTTCTGAATAGATTCCAACAGCAGTTGAAAAGGAAGTTTAGGTACCAGCCTAAATTCCTTAAAAAAAAGAAGGATAATAATAAAAGCCTTAATCTGTAGCCCCCTAAAAGAAGATGAAAAAAGTGATCACGAAGGAAAAGAAGATAATTGAAAAAACTTTAACAAAATAGATTGAGCCTTTAATAACAAAATTGATGTCTTATTTTGATGAGGAGGTGAACTATACACTCGCAGGATATGTAGGCAAGATCCTATCAGTTTTCTTTGGCAAAAAACCGGCTGATGTAAGTATAATGCAACTCAGGTGATGAAGTATATGCTTGAATAAAATAATGTTGAAAGGATATTAAACCATGCTTAGTCTCGTTCGGTTGGAGAATTACTGATTAAAATATTAACTAATGAGACCACAAATAGTTTGTAGAAAAGAAGAGATTGTTTCAAATCCATTCTCAAGAGAATGTCCAGTCCTTCATAAATATACGTATTGTTTCTATTATTTAGATTTTGAGTAATATCTCTGCCTATGTCTGTGAAATTATTGAAAAAATATCCATCAATCTTAAAGGAAACAATAAAATTCTTTAATTTAATAGTGTATTTTTCTCTCTTGATATTATACAGCAAGTGATTCAAAATGTTATGAGTGATGACGAAAATGTATCAGTCTACAATGCTCCCATTTTGTTTACCTATTTGACCAATGTGCCTTTTGTATTGCCAGAAGAATAAGCCATTATATAAGATTTTAAAACTCTTCTCGGTAGTTTTATTTAAAAGAGCTGCTAAAAGCTAAGAGTGGAGGCAAGCAGTCGTCCTAAATTGGGGACGGGCAGAATAAAAATAATTGAGATTCTCAGATTTATCCTAAAAGAAAATGTGCTCAACTCAAAAGAGATAATTGCAAATACATAAGATTTCTTCAAAATAATCATCAATTTGATGAAGGAATATCAAATGAATAACATGCTTCATAATTAGATTATGAAGATCATTGAAATTGCCCTCACTTAACCATAAAATTCAGCCATCAACAATGCAATTCTCAAAGACAACATTTTGGTGAGCTTCATTGTAGAGGAGGCGGCCGAAGATAAAAAAATTAAAACTGGAGAGTCGACTTATTTACACAGAAAAGGATTTATTGCACATATCATTAATCTTGCGATGAGACTGAAGTAGCTCGCTGAAAACAATTAAAATATCAGAAAATCTATTTAGAGTAATTTATATTATAATTCAGGCCCTGAATTCACGGATGTCTTTGAACATTTTATTGAAAAAGAAGTATTCAACAATAGAAAATCTCTGGCAGGTTTTTCGGTAAGAAAAGATTTAAAACATGAGATCATGTTTCAAAAGGAGGTAATTTTCTTTAATAATATAGGAAATTATTGCTGCCTATGTGAACTTTTTGCAAAAATGTCCCAGTCCTGTTTTCTAAAAACCTCAAGAATAAGATGTTATCAACATTGAACATCCAGATCTCGTGTAATAACTCCAAAAACAACTGGAATAAAATTTAACTTTTAAAAATCAGGAATAAAGCAGTGAGAAGAATAATGATTCTAGGGGTGAAAATACAACTCACACCGATCACCCGACTAGTGAAGCCGAAGTTCTTACATTGCCAAGCTACTGGTCAGCTCATTTGGAGTATAATGTCGATGAACTTATTGTTGATTCGTGATCTCCTTTGTGATATGGGATAATATAAAACAATATATATAAGCAAATATCATCAGTTTTATTTTGCATTTGTTTTATTTTGACGCCTCAGATATGTCTTTCTGGGTTTTTCTGCTTTGTTTGGAGAAATCTATTAAATATTAGCATTTTTTTTGGCAAAGGGTTCATTGCAAACAATTTGGTCGTCTCCATTATTGCTCTCCAAAAAAGATAAAAAGCTCATTTACTTTTTGCCGTTTTATTTGATATTAGGGCTATTATTCTCAAAGCGAGTTACTCGAGATTTTGATATGTTTGCATTTTGATATTGTTTAGTAAGCTGCTTATGAGAACTGTTAATTTTTTACCATTCACATTTTAATTTGGCTAATTCTTTCTTTTGGTTTGATTCTCTTTAAACTTACTCTTTAAACAAATTTATCACTTGATTGAGTAGCTATTTTCGAGTGTTATTTGATTTTTGCTGAGCTGTAACAACGACTTTTGTCATTATAATTTGTTTCTAATGAAAAGGTTGAGAAAATATTTTGTTTTTATTAACCTCACTCTGTTAATTTAGGCTTTTCCTCTTTTGAGAACTGTAAATTTGAAGGGTATGCTCGAGAGCTTCTACTTCAACGCATATTTTTTTATAATCCATTAAATTTTTTCTGATAGTTTACTTCTCTAGTCCTTCTATATTCAATTGCTGAATATTTTGTCTTTTCAGGATTGATTCAATTGTGACATCATACGTCCAGTAACTGATTTCTGCTTCTTTGTTTATTAAGTGTGCTCTCAAATCCGATATTCTTCTTTAGTAATTTTTTATTATTTCCATCATTTCGCATTATTATTGGACTTGAACTTGATTATTGAGAAGTTGCTCAGTAAATGAGGAGGTTATTTAGACCTGAGAAGCAAGCAGAAAATCGATCAGTGATTGATTCGAAACATCAAGGCTGAATTGAGCAGATTCTCTGAGAATGTTGAGGTTCATGTGGAGAAACTAGATTTATTCTTTCAGGTTTTCCTCCATCTATTCGTGCTTGCTTTCTAATAGATGTAGTTTTCTGTTAAGGTTTTGAAGACTATTCATTGATTGTATCAAGAATTGCTGTTTTAATTGAATAATGGAAGTTAATTAAATTTAGAACAATTTTACATGTTCCATAATAGAAATATTGCCAAATTATATTTATTGTCCTCTTAAGCCAAATCACTCAACATTTTTCATTTGTGAATAAACTTAAGGAATAACAATTAATAATAATATAATCTCCTCAATTACTTAGTATATATATTCATGTCATCAGCAAATGAATTGATATTGTACAGTCTCTTTCATTGCAATCATAGATTAGTGAAATCATAGAATATTGCTCATTAGTAATTAGTTATAGCCTAAAATTTATTACAATTCTCGAATTTATGTGTTTACTAGTGCTAATATTTACTCTTTGATTAGAGGTTCTCGGGAAATGCCACTGCAATCTTTCAAAATTTCACAAAATGAATTGTAGCTGTGAATGGGGACATACACAAATGAAGAGTTAATTGGTGTTTCTTCCTCCTATTTTCTAATAGATCTTCCTTCTACTTTATTAATCCAATCAAGAATTTCTATCATTTTGTTAGTTTTTGATTTTAAGTCAAAAGCTTATCTGTATTCTTATATGCTTTTCTGTGTTGTTTGACTTTCTATTAAAGGAATCATTTCAAGGTAAATATTTTTTGACATGCTGCCTTCCATTTGAGGATAATGTTTGAACAGAATTTAATTCCATAGACCAGTTGTTTTGGTGGTTTTGGCTTTGCCAGTCCAAGGGTTGATGTTTTTTTACATTTGAATTAAAATAGGTTCTATTTTTAATTAACTTAAACAATCATTCAGTTTGGCTAACATCTATCATAAATTTTCATATTTTTATAACAAATAATGGGGTTGGGGTTGGGGTTGGGGTTGGGGTTGGGGTTGG
>Ga0302188_10000223_pt1 | contig 48153 bp, 34 predicted proteins | sample II_Bog_E2_1_FD_198783 | JGI IMG/M metagenome (GOLD analysis project Ga0302188, IMG submission 198783) | Peat permafrost microbial communities from Stordalen Mire near Abisko, Sweden - II_Bog_E2_1 | ecosystem: Environmental > Terrestrial > Soil > Wetlands > Peat | place: Sweden: Abisko... | reverse complement strand
CCCAACCCCAACCCCAACCCCAACCCCAACCCCAACCCCAACCCCAACCCCAATGAAGGGCTAGTTATTTTATATCTATTAATTTGATTAATTTGACATATATCAATAAGCATCAAATATTATTTTGCAGGAGAGGAGAAATGTATTTTTCAATAATGATAAAAGGCTACATAAACATTTAAAATATAATATCCTTCTTTTAATACAATTTGATTTAGGATTCACTTTAGATCGATAAGATTAAATAGAAAAAAAAGGAAAAAAGATATGTTAAACATAGAATATTGTAATTTTAAACTTTGAACTTTTGCAAATAATGAATTTATTAGGGTTCTTTGGATAAATAAACTAAAATTTACAAATTGATATATAGTACAAACTCTCTCAGTTTTTGTTCTTTCAGAAAACCGGAAATTCTTCTCGATGCTAGTGTTTTCTTTATCTTTCATTGTGCAAAGATCTTTGACTTTTATGTTCCTTTGTTCGTATAGGCTACATGTCATGCTTTAGGTACCTTACCTATCATGACCATTTATCTTGGATAATCTTTTAGAATGACTTTATTCGAGGGCTATGACGAAGATATATGATTGGATAACCGAAAATCATTTAATTAAAAGTATGCTGTCAATCTAATGACATTGAAAATTTACTAGGGGCGACTTCGAAGAAACTTGGAATGATTAGTATTGAAAATAATGAGCAGAATCATAGAAATATTTGATTTGGTGTCAAGATAGGAGTCAACCAGTTTCAGGAATCTTCACAGATCAGTCTGATTTTCCATAAATTTATTATTTCCAAAGAATTATCTTCTCTGAACCCGATTTCAATCTGAAACAATGAATCAACTGCACGACAAATAAATTAACAATTTTCCTATCCAAGCCCGAAACAAAGCCTGAAAAAATAATGGGGAATAAAGTAAAAAGGAAGAGGATGGTAATTTTAATTGGGATGTATGAATGAGGAAGGGTGAGGGGAAGCTGATTTGGCGGGCGCACGGGAAGTTAGTGATTGGTTTTAGAAATCAACAATTAATGAGTTGATGAATGACTGAGGAACGGAATATAATTATTTGATATTTGATTCGATATGCGTACAACCAATTTGAGCTAAGAATAGAACTAAATGATGAATCTGGACATCATTGAGATGGGTGAGGACAAACCTCAAAATTAACATCATAAGCCATTATGGGCCATGATGATTCATAAAACTGTTCCCATTGGATATGAGTACCATCAGGTTCACGTTTCTGATTTTCACCCTCCCTCTTCACCCGTATGTAACTTTTATGTTATAAAAGCGCCTAAACAGCTACCGCCCCCCCTTAGCCCTCCAGTTTACCTACGGAGTCGAGTGCAGTTAGAGGAGCTCGAGGAGTTTCTCGCTTTCGTTGAGAACTTCTTCGAATAGAAGATCCCTGACTACTTTTCTCAAGGTAACATTATTATTTGGATGGGTCTACTCATCTCGGGGATATTGCGGACTGACACTTTCAGTCTTGCTTCCCCTTTTTTCTTTTGTTTTAACTAATCTTAGGCATCAATTCACGCGATCGCGCCAGGACCAAAGCTATGTAGTTCCTGCACGAAATGGGATATAGTTACATCCGAGCGAAGTTCTACATGCTCTTTCCGTATTACCTGACCTTCAACCATTTTAAGTGTCATCAGCCATTGGTGCTGAGTGACTAGGAAATGACCCGTCGAATATCAGAGCATTTATAGGGATTAAAGAGTACAAAAGAGAAGGATCTCTAAAGATGGATAGGAACTGTATAAAATTCGATATAATCGCGTATTCATATCAATAAACTCAACACTCTAATTGAAGTGGCCAAGCAAAACAAGTTTTAAATACCTGAAGCCATCCGTTAGCAAGTTTAAAGATCAGTTCGCACAGGGCGCGAAATTAAAAAGGCCCTCCATAGCACTAGACTACCCCTTGATAAACTCATCCTCAAAAGGGAATCCCTCCAATAGTGCAAAATTATCACAAATTAAATGATTCAGTTTTAGGAAACTGTTGGAAGATGCGAATAATGGCTTAAAAAACAACAAAAATTTGAAGAAACTTTCTTCACTCCATAAAATGGAGATGCAAAATTGAGACCCCTTTCTTCTAAAATAGAATTTAGAACGCTGCAACTTTTAGTGAATGAGTTTAACAACCTCCCTCTCATCTATGACAATTTTTAAAAGACCACTGGCGCACTTTATGCGAATACTCTTACTCTTTTAGAAAGACTTCCTCCCCTGAATAAAGCAGCAAAAACGAGAACTGCTCAAAACTCACAAGTGAGTTCAAAGATCAGTATCGAAACTGTCCAATAATTTTTGGGGTAAATCGAAACTTGCCCAGTTGAGCATGAATAATTTACAGCTTTTGAATCTACGATTCGATAAAATATTGAATGGCTGGAACGAATTGGTTTGTGGCTGTAGGACGAAAAATCTGAAAAATCATTGAAGATCCTTAATCAATATGCCAAGATAATCAATGATATCCCCATTAGCAACAGAGTCCAGTTGAAGTTACAATCCCGACTATAATATTATGAAATTATGGAAAGGGTGAAGAAGGACATCAGCAATCCAGCCAAATATGAACAAATCAAGGATGCCATTAAAAAATTAAAAGAAAAAGGATATGAGACCTGTTAATATTCAAAACTTGAAACCCGAATCATCAGCTATATGGGTTGGTATGAAAGTCAACAAATTCTCAATTAAGATCGAGTCCCCCCTACTATTATCGATTTAACCACCAAATTATAAAGCATTAAGCAACGAATGATCTCAGAGGAAGCATTTAAATCACAATTACTTTCAGCTCGACATGAGCTTAATATTCCATAAGAAGTCTGGATTTAAAGTTAGGGAAAAGTACGAGCCGTTGAAGAGCTTCGATTAAAAATTTAAATCCTCCAAAATTAGTAAGAGCCTCTCTTAGAAGAAATAGTCTAAGTTATTAAGGCGAGTATAAAAAATGGACTTCTTTTTCCTGAATTCTAAGTAGTTTACAACAGGATGGTGTAAATTTTTAACATCTTGGCTCAAATTTAATACCTTTTAATGAACAGTACGGACCATTTGCTTGAGACAGATCAATTTTATTTTAAAGAAGAGGAGGTTCATATCATTTTAACCAATCTCATTGATGTCAATGGCTTGGAAATCAAAGATCTTCAGACAAAATAAACTGGAGACTACCTTCTCAAACAGGCAAAAAGCTATGGCTTTCCAAAAAAGATTCCAGAGTATAGAATCTTCGAAGTATTTATGGAAAAGGCTGAAGCTTGGAGTTAAAAAGCACTTCACATGATAACAACCTTTAAGGAATAAAATGGAGGCGATTCTCAGATTCGTGAACTCATTGAATAATCAAAAAATTATCTTCATTCTCGATCAGTTCAATAATAATTAGGGCGCATTGATATTGTTCTTAAATGGAGAGAAAAGATAAGCCGGAAATTAAGCGAAAATAAGGAAAATCCATTCACTTAATATGATGAAGTCTTTTTAAAGCAATTGGAAAAGGATTTACAAGAGGCATAGTCGCTGATGGAAAGTGGATAAACCACCAAAATTAGAGCTTTAGAATATTTAAGTAAATGGGGAAGTCGAATAACAGAAATCCTGTAAAAGATTTCAACAGTTTAAATTTAATGCACTTACAAGTTATCCTAAATGAATAAATTCTGCAAGGAGATTGACCGTTAAATCTAAAGATATAGATTGGATGACAAGATAATATTCGAACTCAAGGAGTAACTTCAGCGACAATTACAGCTCTCAGATTAATGGAAGGAAAAATATCTGGCCATCAAACGCTTTGAAAAAAAGAAGCAAAAAAAATAAGAAGAGGAAATTAAATAAATTCAACAGGTCGATATCAGCATCAATCTAAGAGATTAGGAAGCTAAATCAAATGGAGTAGTTGCCAATATTGAAGCACCTGCACCTATACCTTATATTCCTACTCTTATTGGGGGAAATATGCTTGAGGAAAATAAAAAAAAATATTTTATAAGAAATGGGTAATTTTGTTGGTATTTCAAATTATTGCTCATGATCTTCGAGTTTTACAATGGGTATAACCTGAAGTTTGTGATTGAAGAACTTGTCAGACTGAGGGGTACTCTTTCTGACATTTTTAGGTTCATTTGCCATTATAATATCATAATTTGCAAAAATGATAAAACAGATCAATAGTTGCTGCTTTTGGAAGCAGAAGGCTCTAAGTTTCCCATATTCTTCAGATAAATATATGTATTAGCAAAGAAAAATGCTTACATATCAAGTTGGAAAGAACTTGCAGACTCAGTCATTAAGTCAGTTCCTGTACTTAGTATGGAACTGAAGGCGCGCAAACCTTAATAGTTGTTAGAGCTTCTTTAAATGAAAAAAAATCAAAAAGAATAGGGAAGAGGATAATAAGGGAGAGGTTAATAACTTGGAACCAAACGAAAGAGGAAACAAAATTCTTTTTATTCAAATGAAGACATGACTCTCATTACTGAGTAGACATTTGGACTGAAGGGAAAAAAGAAAAGAAAAGGAATCAACCCAGATTCTTAATATCGGAATACTGCAGTTGCAAGTACCGCAAAAAAATTAGCTCGCAGTCAGAGAGAGGAGGTGGAAAGGGCCTAAGCCATCTTAAGCAGTGAAGTTCCTGCAGAGTTGATTCATATAGATGATCCTAAAGAATACTGCATATGTCGTTACGGTGTTCCTAATGAAAATTCTGTTATGATTCAGTGTGAGTATCGCTGCTAATAGTGGTTTCACATCTAGTGCTTGGGAATCAAGAAGCATCAGGCTAAAAGTGATATCAAACTTAAATGCGTTGGCTGCCGTGCACTCTATAAAGAAGAGTCAGTAGGCTATTTCTTTTGGGATTCTCATGCCAAGTTAACCGAATATGCTTTGAGGTAACTTGTTGAGGAAGGCCGAGAACTTGGTGTGGAGACTCCAGAGATTAAAAAATTAGAGCTGCTGTATGCCAAAGTGCAAAGCTGGAAAACATCTGTGAAGGACATTCTCAGAAAGGTTTGTGAAACTAATGGAGAAGATTTGCCTGTGCTTGAGACTCCACTTTATGAGCTGTATCTGCAATCACTTTGGCTTCCAAGCGCCCACCCCTAGTCTACAATCCTACGAAAATTGGTGCTGATGGCGAGAAACGAGCTTTGATCCATAAATTCTCAAATGAACAATTATTTAGTAATGAAGCTTACAAATTTAATATTCATTTAATGTTTGTGGCTTATTAGTAAAATGTGTTATATTAGTGATTGTAAATATTGGCATAATAATCAGCCAAGATGCTCCATCCAATCTTTACTGCCGTTTAGCCAACGATCTTTATCAGGAGTGGTGTTGAGACTGGCATTTTTATACATACCAGAATATAGTAGGTGCTAAATTAAGGAATGGATACGTCTGTGAATTTACCATTAATGCCGTTTTATTTTTAGATTGCGACTGCATTAGGTTGAATGTACTTTTGGCTGAATTGGTGCCTATTTCTTTGGCCGTTGTTTTATAAAAGGCTTTGGCTAACTTTGCCTCGAATTACAGGTCCTCTGGAGTTTTGACTTGATTTGACATGACTATAATATTAATTTTATTAACAAATTTAAAACTTCTCCGATTTAAACTTTCTCACTGCTTAAAATTAACAGACTAAATGTATAATGCGTGAAGTATCATTCATTATTGGGTCGGTTCATGGACCATTGGGTTTTTGGAGTCTGTAGTTTTGTGTTTTTGCCTGCCTCTACATAATTGCTTTTATTGATTCTAATTTATCTTTCCTTTTATTCAATTAGAAGCCGTTTTTGCTCCATTTCTTCTTTTTGCTTTTTGGCTTCTTCAATCTGCTTAAAGATAAAGCTTTGTCCTTCACGGTCAATTTGTGCTTTTGTTTTATGGAGGTCAGTTTTGATACTAAAGAACATTGGGCCCATTTCGGCCAGCCAGTGTGGATCAACCATAGTAACACAGTTCATGTATTATCTTGAAGTCATTACCAGCTCATGATAAACCACGTACTCTGGAATATGACCTAGACAGAGTAAAGCACTGCTCATATGGAGTCTACACGGCACACCTGTCCTCATATTAACGTAATCTCCAATACCTTTAACTTTAGCAGCATTGATGAAGTATCCAGAGCAAACAGCTTTTCTGACAATGTCATAGTTGTACTCACAAGTTGTTACTTTAAATCCTAGTTATTTTGCAATATCCATCAACTGTGATCTAACCTCCCTTACTTTACGAAGAGATTTGTACTGCAAAAAATGAGCAACACACCACTCAGAACTAAAATTATGTTTTTTCCATTGTTCATAGATATTCAAATAAGTTAAGTGATCGCTTTCAGGGATTAACAGCTTTTCCCTTGCAGATTAGGCTTCTTGCATTTGATCCTTTGGTTTATAGAAAATACTTGGAACTGAAAGCATTGAAACAATTGTCACAACTTCATCGAGGCATTACAGATCATTGGAAACGATAATCATTTTTGATAAGGGAGGATCGACTGGAAATTCAGCCATTTTTCTCCCTAATTGAGTCAGATGTCCTAAATTGTCTAAAGCTCCTAAAACCCAAAGCTGATACATTGAGCTGAGAATGGTTTCTTGAGGAGGAGGATCCATAAAATCAAATTACAATAAGTTGTCGATGTTTAAACTTTTTAAGAGCAGGACTACATTGCAAAGATTTGTTCTTTGAATCTCAGGAATGTTATTTTAGAACAAATCTTCTCTAAATATATGAGCACTATAGAGCCGATAGCAGTGTCCAGGGCCTGTTCTGCCTGCACGACCAGCTCGCTGGTTCGCATTTGCTTGAGAAATAGGAGTGATTTGCAAGGCGTCCATACCAATACGTGGATTGTAGACCTTCAGTTTGCAGAAACCAGTATCAATGACATATTTTACACCATCCAAAGTTAAAGAGGTTTCAGCAATGTTTGTAGCAACAATACATTTTCTAAATTATGAGCTTTCAAAGATTTTGGCCTGTTCCTAAGATCTCAGCTGTGAGTAGATAGGCAAAATGAGCAGCTTCGGGGCATTTTAAAGAGTATCTAACTTTTCTTGGATGAATCGACACGTGCACTCAATATCTTACTGGCCAGTCATGAATATCAAAATATCTCCGATAGGTTGCTGTAAATGAATTGCAACTGCCTTTTTAACTGCGGCATCGACGTAGTCGTTCACAGCAGCCCTTTCAAAATATTTTTGGACTGGAAAAATTCTTCCTGGAATTTAGAAAATAGGAGCATCACCAAAGAAGGCTGAAAATTTTTCTGCGTTCATAGTGGCGGAAGTGATAATAATCTTGATATCTCTCCTCTTCTGTGCAACTTTTTTCAATATTCCAAAAAGGACATCAGTATTTAAACTCCTTTCGTGGGCTTCATCCATGATCACGGCACTGTACATTTCCAATTCATCATCATTTAAACTTTATCTTAGTAAGACGCCGTCAGTCATATATTTGATGAGGGTTTGATTGGAAGTGCAATCTTAGAAACGAATGGAATAGCCAACTATACTTCCAAGCTCAACTCCCATTTATTCAGAAACTCTCTTTGCAACTGAAACTGCTGCTACACGACGAGGCTGTGTGCATCCAATGATGCCATATTTTCCATATCCATCCTCCAATAAATATTGGGTCATCTGTGTTGTTTTTCCGCTGCCAGTTTCTCCGACAATAATAACAACCTTATTTTCTCGAATCATTTTCCTAATCTAATCCCTAACCTAATAGACAGGAAGCATTTCCCTCTGCTGTTTTAAGGTTTTATTTCTGGAAAAATCAGTAGCTGCTACATTTTTGTTATGAAGAAGCGAAGAGAATTTAGCTCCATCTTTATAATCAGCCTAACCATCTTGATTGACCTTCACATTTTAATCCTTCATGACCTCCTTCTATTTTTTGTCAAAAAGTTCCTTCAATCTTATATTTTATGCTGCTTCTTTTTCTTTGACTTTGTCCCTTTCATTTCTTTCTCTTAGTTCCTTAACAACAGTCGATCCTTTTTTGGCCAAAATAGCCATATCGGAGAGTGGATCCTTCACAACTTGTATCTCGCTCATTTGGGTTGTATAAACTGTGTTTCCATCCAAAAATGGAGGCTTGAGATCATGGACCATTAGCATAACTCGTGCTTCATCATGATCCTAATCATTCTATCCGCCAGTCATTCGGAATACTCCCGAATTGACCAGCTGATTTTCTTACCATTTCATGTTTTCCTCGGAACGTTGCTTGCTATCCATTCGCATGCGGTGACTGCTGTCTTTCAGTCTTTGGTTAAGTTCGGCCTAAAGATTGCGAGTCTTTTCGGTGTCATACAATTTTTTCCTCTAAACTTCTTCATCATAGGCTTCGTCTTCTCTTTCGTACCATTCTTATTCATTATTTTTTTCTGCTTGCTCCCAGCCCCATGCAGCGTACTCATCCTCTAAATCTCTGTCTCTGATGTTTTTCATTTTTGCTATGGGTCTTCGAAACTCTGCTTTTGAGAGAATCTCACTTGTTTGATCCTAAACTCTATCTGATTTCTTAATGATGGTGTTTCCGCCAAAAATAACGGGTCCAGATCGATTTGATTTTTGAGACACGCCTGAGGCTTTGGACTTTGCATCGTCTCTGGAGCGTGATCGAGAAGAGTGAGATTATTGTCTTTTCCTTATTTCGGATTGAAATTTGCTATCGCGGTGCATGGAGTTGCTTTTTTATCTCCTAGATTGAGAGCTCATTGTTTCCAGTGTTGCAATCTATTATAAATTAGGTGCACATTAGCTAAGCCAAAATGTTAACAGTATAAAGTCAATTTAAGGATCATCAGAAATTAAAAAACAATTTGATTGTATTCTTTGGCAAAGGTGATATATTTTATATGGTATTTGTTAACTTTAAATTCAAAGCGATTAAACTGACCATATCGACAGACGGCCATATGAACAAAAACAGTCAAAAGAGTTATCAACAAAATAGTCAAATATATTTACTACCTTCCATTATCAAAGAGTAGTCTATTTCATTTAAGAGACGCGATCAAAAAGCCATTTCGCCACACAAGAAATTAACAACTAAATCTTTGTCTAAAAAAGGAGAGATCCGCATACAAAAGGAATTGTCTCATTTGAAAGAGTATATTCCACGCTATTTAGTGAGGTGAACGAAATGCAAAAGCAGCTTTACATGATGAAATAGTATTATTTTAAGGTATCCTAAACGTCACAAGCAAGTCCAAACCCATTTAGCCAAAAATCATCAGAAATTCAGACTAGTTCTTTTAAATTATCGGCACATAATGATTGCTTGACAGCTGGTCAGCGAAACATAAACTCATAAACAAAGTCACCATTTAAATAATGCAGTAAGGGATAGGAGACAAATATGGACAAATTAAAAATAAAGCATATAAATTACTATATTGACTACTATGTTAAGAATTGATAGAAAGTTTTTATATTCTAAATTTGGCCATGATTTTCATGATGAGAAGTTTATTCACATTTAAATCATTTAAAAGGAGTGATTTAACTGGGTTATTCTTATTTCTTGCTTATTAAGCATAATTAATTATAAATGATTCAATTGGGAGATAGGCCACAATCATCAACAAATAATCAATACGAGCATTACACTGTCTTCAAAAAAGTCATTGAAAAATCTCCTTTTAGACTTCTAAACTTACTCAATTAGTACGGATCTTAGAAGACTAAATAGTCTGCTATCCTAACGTAAGCCAGAAACGAAGCTATAAAAGTCAGTAATTCTGAAATGGTGGTTCGCTTTGTAGGTTCGACAACAGTTGTTTTGATTGGAACGTTCCTTTTGCACAGAAGACGGTCGTTCGTGCTAACATCAACAGCAACCAATAGTTTTTTCTTTAAATATCTTCCAGTATGGGTTGGGTTTGTCGTATGGCCGGTATACAGCATGAAAAAAATTAGCAATGCTGATAATTTAATAAATGATTTTGGCTAAATCTAAGAAGATTTTTGGAAGATATACACATAGTATGGAGATCGCTACGCTATCAAAGGAATCTGATTAAATATAGACTTATTAGATAAAATATTACAAAATCATTCAATTTCTACTGTGTCAAACCGATCCTAAAGTTATTTCCCCAATGCGTATTATTATTTTAAACTGGAGTTGCCTTCAAAGAGGTAGCACTTTTTTATCTACTGGTGTTGATTTAGAATCAACTGTTTTATTTTCAAGATAATGGCTTTGTCCCACAGCTTAAAGTTATCAAGAGGCAATGCAATCATCAATTTGTATATTTTGTATCTTAACCGGTTATAAAATTATATATTAGTTGCAGCAATAACATTTTGACGTTTTAAATCTGGTTAATTTTTACTCTTTTGACAAGTAATTTGGATTTCCTCCCTTTCAAAGCCGAGACTTTCCCGTAAAATATTTTGGCATTAGGATAAAATTTGGGAGAAGAAATTTCTAAAGAACACTAAATTGGAATTAACTTCTAAAAGATCTAAAATAACATCAATAATAACTTCCTTTTTTTGAGATTTGAGATAAAAAACCCATTTTTAGCCGAGTTCAAGAATAATAACTCCTAAAGCATTTTTTATAACAACATTTTCAGGGTCTTGAGTATAAAAGTTTTAAGTTTTTTCTTCTCCTTTCTTCATCTATTTACAGTTCAACCATTCAATAGTCTCTCTATTCAACAATAACCACCATTTTTGAACTGTTAATATACATTTTCGACCGCTTTCTATCTCTATTTTTGGCAAAAGAAATCGAAGAAGAAGTTAGCAGTTTGTTTGCGAGAGGTAATAGTTGGCTAGCTCTTCGTAGTCTGTTTTAGTCATGGTTGTGAGTTATAGCAAACTTTGGATCAAAGGTAGATTATTCTTGTTTTTGTGAATGATAGTAACCTGAATTGGATTCAGAGAATTCTCGAGAGTGTTCTCTTCTGAAAAGGTAATAAGCAAAATGGTAGTGATTAATCGTATAAGATAAGACTATTCAGTGAGTTAATTCATTATTGTTTCTACTAAGATAATGGAATTTTGAGTTAGCTTGATTTTATTTCTCAAATTTGTTGACTTCATATACCTTACTTTGAGTTCATTATAAGTACAATATAATATTTAAAGGCTAATTGCAATGAGAATCTCCTATTCAATATAGCTAGCACTCAAAATTTTAACTGATTCCGTTCTATTGCCGAGAGTTTGAAAAATAGTATAAAAAGTGGATGTGTTCTAGTCAGAAAGCGCTTAGGGTGTAGAAGTGTTTAGAATAAACCTTAATATTAATAAATTGGAGAGATAGGAATAAAGGTTGGTGATTGACATATCAATGTGATATTAAAATTGCTGAAGTTAATCACTAAAATGTTTTATAAGTGTTAGTCTGCTGCTCTTGTTGATTCTGCAGAACACTTTCCTCACCAAATCGACCAATTTAACTTATAACTCATAGAAGGGCACTACTTCCATCTGCATTCTCGAAAATTAGCGTTAGTACTATAGTTTTAGTGCATCAACGGGATAATTATCCTTGTGATGAGTTGACTTTAATCTTTCAATAGGAATTGTGGTAGCATGATGCGGAATAGTAATCAACTTATGACTATTTTTTATTGAGAAAAAATGCTTGACTAATTTTATAGTTATTTCTGTTAATTAATTGCCATCACAGTACGCTAAATGTACAAAACTTATAATATAGCTGAGTTTATTTAACTCTCTTATTTTACCCTCGAGGTCTATGTCCATTCTCATTAATACTTGGCAGCATGAAAGGTAAAGTTATTTGTATGATTATTCAATAATACTTTTCTCATAAAGACCGTATTTCTATATTTGAATGGGAACCTCACTCATTTATGCGAGAAGTATAATTTGAGCAAATAGTTCTTTCCTTAAGTTGTGCAGGTCTGATGTCGAATCATTATTAAAATCAAAAATTGCAGGCGTAAAAGAACTTCCTTTTTAATTATGAGTATAATCCAAAAGAAACTGCACAAATATTGCAATTTTTTGTTTGAATGAGATATTATATCTATTTTGAGAGTGTACTATAAATTTAATATCCTCAATCAACCTCTTATGACATTCAACAGGAAAAGTCGTACTTTCAGTGTTCTGATCATGTGTTTTTAAAATTGAATTTTTAGTGATGAGAAACTTCATTGTTTCTAAATTAATACAAAAATGTTTCAGACTGGCTGCTTCATTTCGTAGGAGTAAACTGCAAATTGAGTACTATTTCGGATAAATTTATGATATCTTAACTTCACTAATCTTGAAAATTTAATTTAAAAGTGCCAAATTCAAATTAAGCAGAGTAGTTTTCAAGTCTGCGCCTTTTTAATTCTCTCCAAACGCATTTTTGATTTGGCTTACTGTTGCCCATAATAAAACTACAAGAAGATCCTTTTTAAATGATGCCTCCTTATTAGCAATCTGTTGAAAAAGATATTCAATAAAAACAATGAACTTATTAAGAAGGTATTACTCTCTTATCAAAGTTTGCTTGTTGGTTGATAGTTCATAATAGCGCTGCGAAAGGATACTTAATAGATTCAGCAAAAATGATGAAGGCGACTGACCAATTATATTAGACTTGTGAAAAGTGGTTTCGAGAGTGTTTAGATGAGTTTAAAACTATTGAGACTGAAAATTGGAAGGGAAAGTTTGCTGAAAATATTGTATGGAATTGGTAATGACGAGAATATCTTTGGAGTTGCTCATTAATGATTAATAAATACAGATTTGTAAACCTTTTTTTTCGGAATATTGCCAATTCACTATTTCTGCAAATATGACTCGATTGTTAATTAAATCTATTTTGCCCCTTAATTTAGTTATTGTCAAGTCCGCAACCTAAATAAATTATAAGTTACAAAATGACATCAGCCTCATTCTACAAGCAAGAGTCGAAGAACACTAACAACGGCGTATACTTCTAAATTCCAGAGGACCAACTGGGAAAGGAGCTGCAGAGAAGAAAAAACCAGTAGGTTAGTCGCGGCATCCAGCTGTAGAAATTGGTGAACTAAAACGAATAAATAAAGGCTTTGAAGCAGAAGATCCAGCAAGGTTATCTGAATAAGTAGAGAGCCAAACAACTCGCGTAAAAGCAGGTTCGCAGAGTGGATTAGCTTGTACTTTTGAGTTGATGATAGGTTAATGAAGCGGAATTCTAGGCTGAAATGATCAAAAAGAAAGAAGCAGAGGAGAGGAGAATGCTGGAAATCGAAGCAGAAAAGCAGCAGAAACGCTATGAAGGAAAATAGACCTTGAAGAGACAGATGGATGAAAAGATGGAGAAGGAAAAAGAGGCCTATTAGCAGTACCTCAAATAAAAATAGCAGGTCCAAAAGGTCATGCAAAACTTACTCAACAGTGATCTTCGAGAAATGGAGATCAAAGATCAAAAAAAGAAAAAGGTCTTTCAAGATATGCAACAAGCACTCAGATTGAAAGAACAGCAACGCAAAGCAGAGAATTAAATCATCAAAATCGAATAGGCCAAATATCTCACGTACATCAAGGAACTGGATTCGAGGGTATAGGCAGTTAAGAAAGTACGGGAGGAGAAGGAAGAAGCCAAAAATTTAATCTTTGAAAAACTAAAACTGGAAGAGGAAAAACGGAGAAGAGAAGTCGAGGAATTGTAAAATTTGAGACGATAGCTCTATCAAGAAGAATATGAGGCGTAAATGCGAAGAAAATAGCAATTAGAAATGCAAAAAAGGGAAAGACAGCGATATGAGATGCAGGTCGCTGAGAGAGATGCTAGGGAGAGGAAGCAGCGACAAAAAGAGGAAGAGGAGAGACTGGAAATATAATTCAGAAGGAACATGATGGACAAATTTGCTAGGGAGGATAAATTGTAGCAGATGGCTCAGCAGAAAAGGAGGATGAAAGAGCAAGACCATAAAAGATAAGTTGAACGCCTCTGGCAGGAAAGATTGAACGCTTATCGCCTTGAGAAAGAGAGAGAACAAGAAGAATATAATAAGTCGGTTGAAAATGCAAGGTGGGAAGAAGAGCAAATCCAAAGAGAAAAGGAGAGATTGCTCAAATAGCACTTGCCCAATCTGTAAGGATTTATGCCCAAGGAGTTGGCCAAACTATCAAACACATTTAACCAGCAATAAAAAACCAACTATGGGAGCAAGTTTAAAATGTGATTCAAAGACATAAATTATTTCAACCCTTCTATGAACATTAAACTGATCAAAATTATATCGAATTCAACTTTTTATTTACTATTATATCTTTACCGACTACTTTTGCACAGAGTGATATTCAGTTCAATTGGCCAAAAATAAATAACTCATCATGAATGACCACCAAACAAAGCGCGAACACAGCATTGATCCTAAATAATCGCGAGACGAGCCCATCTTGCATAAAGGGCCTTGGAGCAAAGATGAGCATGCCTTGTTTTTGATAGGTATGTATGTTGTGACTTAGGAATAGAAAGGTTTTCATATAAATCGTGGAAGAAGATTGCCGAGCTAGTCAAAACTAGGGATGAAAGCCAAGTGAGGTCTCATGCTCAGAAATTTCGCAATCGGCAGGAGAATGATAAAAGGAAAATATAAAACCAAAGGCTTTCCTAAAGATTTATGAATTCCTTCAATAAGACTAGATCCAAAATACATCTTGATGATCTCTAGATCAAAGTGGAAGTAGGACATTTATAATTTAGACCGAAGACAATCATCGTGCCTAATCAAGATTAATAGCAGAGAAGCAACATTTGAAGGGGAAGCGTTCAAAAAGGATAGGGAGCAATGACAAGTTCGAAAACAAAGAAAAAATGGCCAAAATATAACAAAAGTAAAAACGAGAAAGCACTATTGCATGCCCAATAACAAATACTGGCTTGATCGCGGAATAAGGATTATTCAGTCAGCCCAAAAATAAGAAAAATAATGTTTGCTCCTCAGATAATTTCAAAATTTCAAACTGTTCTGCTTTCAAAGTATTTGTGAGTTCCCCGTAAAAGTCAAACCGCTGAGCATAATTGATTATTTCAACATTGGGAGTATTTTAATTTGATAATCTTAAACATTGAAAAGGGATTGCAAATTTGGGAGAGAATAGAAATGTTTAACTAATCACTATGACAGAGTGTTCTTTTTTAGATAGTATTTCAGCCTGATACTCATCTTTTGTTCTTCGGCTTCAGAGGGAAATTAGTGCTAAAGTGGATAATTGATAAGACTTAAGCCGCTTCTTTTTTTGATAGATACGCGGAAAGACTTCTTTTAACAATGATCCATATCAATTGTTCTCGACTTGCCTGTTGATGAGGCTCTCATAGTATGCTTTTCGCTTAGATGAGAATATAATGATTTAGAATTGAGCGTTTTCCTCACAAATCCTTTCATTTTTTAACCCCTAACAAAATCTTATTTGGAAGAAGGAGTACCCTTTGAGGTCGGAGGTTAATAATTGAAAAGGTCTGAGAAATCAGTGTTAAGATAATGATCTAATTTACATTTTAAATGAGTTTTGTTTTCCTGCCTTTATGCGTCATTCCTCAAAGAGTTTCTGCCTTGAGACTATTTTAATAGTGATTTAAACTGTTATCTTGCATTTATATGTTAAAAAGCAAAGGGTTGCTTGGTGTTGATGGGAGATTGCAGCCATCCCATGAGAAAATGTGTAGTAGAGGGCTAGCTGATGGAGGTAGGCTGTAGTTATTCTTCCGAAATGGCGAGTAGATGTTGCTCAGCAGTGAAAGTATTGTTGGATTTAAAAATTCTTTTGTATTGCTGGTGCATAAGGTTACTATAATAAATTAGAGTTCATTAGTTATCATTTCATCGTCTCTTGCAGATCTAAAAAATGAAACCGCGATGGGTTAAATCATTATAATAGAAAATATGACCAAAAAGGGCGAAGGTTAGATATTAGATGATGGACAAACAACAAATGTAATATGAACACTGCTTTTTAAAAATTCAATGCAGCTAAATGACGAATGTATCAATAAAATTGATTTTGCATAAGGCTGAAAATAGGACATTGTTTTTGGAACAATATTTTTGAAGATGATCGATTTGATGTTATTTATATTCTTATTAGGAAGAAATAGTCAATGTATTACAAATAGAGAGAAAATTCAGCCCTCTACATCCACTATCAGAAACAGGAAAAAGAAAGACTGGCCCGAAAATTAGGCGAAATTAAAAATAGGAAGCCCAAACTGCCCACTCTCCATAATAATGAGAATCTCCTGCCCCCCATCACTCATAGGCCTACGTACCCCCGTCCTTGCCAAAAAGCCATCGTAGAGGCCGAGACTGAACGTTTAAGCAAACGCATCCATGAGCTAAAAACCAACAAATCAGATTACTTCTTCAAAATTATCAAATTGAACATTTCAGGGTAGTGGTGTAAAACTAAAAAAATAGAAGAACTGAATAAATCTGAATTGATACACGTTTCAGATTAGAAAGAAGCCTCCATAGAGCAAAAGGACACAGAACCGTCAAATGATTGATAAAACTATATTTTTAGTGGATGTATTAGCTCGTAGAAGAAGAAGAAATTGAAAGTCTGACGACAAAGTGAAATAAAATATAGCGAGTTTTATATATTGCAAAAATATCATAATTATTGTTAAATTGTTACTGGTATGTATTGAACTTCAATTGAAATTAAAATAGAAAAGAAATTTATTACGGCATCACAATATCATCAGCAGCAAGATCACGATGATCATCAAACAAAATCTCTACCAACTAGGCACCTCAGGTGTGACTGTATAGGAGTAGATTGGCCCAAAATTAGCATTGTCGAAGGGGTTGTCATCTGATGCCACCACATAAACAGAGAAAATACCACTAGAAGGCATAGTAGTCCAAGCCAAGTTGCCACTACTCGAATTTGTGGCTTTGTATGATAGGACTTGAAAATACTTAGGAGGAAGTCCGTTAGGTCCAGAACCTGTCTTAATTTCGCTTATGACTGGAGCTCTGCTCCACGTATTATCCCCGACTATCACATAAATTAATCCATTATTCTGCAAAGCAATGTTATAAATATACATAAAGTTTGGACCAGTACCTAAAGTGAAAGATCCCGAAATATCGTTAGATCCCACATAACCAAGAGAGTTTACGCTGCATGAGAGTAGGAGAGGCAATCCGGTTACGTTGGTATTAATCATTGCTGAATAAAATTATAATTACTGACAAGTGTAGAAGTGTTGGCGGAGGCCATAATAACAGCTCGTGAGCTATCGTTAGTAGTATCAGTGTTAATTCCAAAATAAACTGAGATTGGGGTTGAAGAAACGGTCAATAATCGAGGAACGATCATATTAGTATACAATAATCTACGATTTAGCAATTCTGAGCAATAGTAACCATCATATGTTGATACCTTAGTATAGTCTATTTGATAGGTTAGAGCCAATGAACAGACTAATTTAATTTTCTGCGCAGTTGTAAGGACGCTTGAAAAATAAAAGACCATAGTACTAACCGATCCACCATTGCTCGAAGTTGACTGCGATATAGTGCTAAGGCTGGTTTGAACACCACTTTCTGTTTCGCAAAAGGCATCAATTGCATAGGCTGTTGAAGATAAAAGTCCTGTGATTGTGAAGGCAGTGTTAGTGTTGGCCTGAACGTTAACAACGCCTATGATGTCGTTACATTGATAGTAATCTTAGTTGACTCTTAGACTACTCAAAGAGTTTTGATTAAGCCAATATTCGATAATAGTTTGATTGAGAGTACAAGCTGTCAAGTTATAAGAAAATTGTCTGCTAAGATGATAGATAAATTTGCCGTATTACGAGCACTTTGCGTTGTAAGATATACTGTTCAAAGTAGAATTTTGAAGCGTAAACGTTATAACAGGAATATTAGCAGCTGCTACTGCAGTCAATGGAATGGATGTACCGTTGGCAAAGGCAGTCGTTCCTGATGTAGGCGTAAAAATCAGATTGTTTGTCTTGCCTACGGTCCACTGAGTCACGTCATTGATGACGAGCACCACTGTTGCGACGATCGATCCTGGGTAGAAAGAAATTATGGCTGGATTGCTGGCGAGAGAAATCCCAACTGATGAATTTGAGAGAGTCACTTTAAAACTTACTTGACTCATAGGATACAAGCTCGGTGGTAGTGTTACTATGAGATTGTACTGTGAGTTTATGACATTGATGGGTAGATTAAAGCCAGTTTATATAAAGGAGACAGCTGTGAAATAGTTTTTACTGGTAGTGAGGACGAGAGGTGGAAGATTAGAATAATATTGCCCATCACCTGTTTTTTAAAAATATAGAAAGATTACGCCGCTAGTAAGTGCGGTGAGGCGAATGGGGAAAGGATTTGAGCCAGCCAACAAGTTTATGTTCGATGGATTGCTGAGTAAGTTTGTAAGTGGGGAGAGATAAGTGTTTCGAGCGTAAATTGCCGAAGAGATGTTTGGACTTGACGAAATATAGATGGAGGTGGACTGGATATTGGAAACAGAGCTGAGAGAAGTAATAGGAGTACCACTGGCAAGGTAGTAGTTGAGAATAACTGTGACAGGATTAACAGTGAAGGTTGGCATCACATAGTTACAGTTTATTGAATAGCTTTTCGCTATGATAGAGGTGCCTGTAGTATCAGTTATCTCCAGTGAATACCGATAAATATTGGATGATGAAGTGGTTGGATTTATCACCCCGCTAACAGTAAGAGTGTAAGTTGATCCTAGCACTAAATTATCGAGGAAGGGCATCTTTATTCGCATTCCTGTGACAGTGCATGTACTCACATAATTTTTCAGCGTATTACCGAAGATATTAAGATTGCACGTTGGCGAAACAAAGCGTAAGATATCCGTATATGTGGCTGGAAATACCATAAACAATGATTGGCCCAAGCCAATAGCATTCAAAGACGTATCGAGATAGAACGTTAAAGTTATAGTTATTGTATCATCCCGCAGATAGGATGATGACTGACTAAAAGCAAATATGTCGATGTTGGGAAAGTTTTGAATTGTAAGTACTGTTGAACTGATGGAATCAGCAAATGTTCCTGCAGCTTGGATGAGGGTGGGATCATTATCCGTGTCAAAGACGAATGAAAAAGTACCGCTGTTGTAGTTTATGGCCATGATTACTCCAACCACAGTTATCGTAAAACTGGTACCTGTTGTGTATGTTCCTAAGTATTGTAGAGTCATCAAACGGTCAACCACGTAGCAGTAAATCTCGCCTGAAGGGGAGTAACATTTTATATCAGGACCAAGACCGTTTGAATAATAAGAGGGGAAAATCAGATAGAGGAAGCTGTCTGTTGTAATTCCGGGAGATATTACGTTAAAACTCATCTCCATCCCGATCGAAGGAATAGAAAAAGATTTACTGAGGGTAACCTGACAACTTGTGCCTATTACTGCAAGCGCTGTCAAATTTATAGCATTAGTCTGGCTGATTTAGCCAGTCAAATCAGCAGAAGTATGAACGACCATGGCGGTAATGCTGATGGGAGTGGGTTCGGGAGGCGACATGAAATTGATGCATTTAACTGTATAGGTAAGGTTATTGCTGAGAATATTGTAAGCCGGCCACAGCTCAAGGCTACTAAATCCACCAGAAACATCAATAGCAGCCCAGTCATGATTAAAGTTAAGTGAGCCAACAGAGTCGTAAGTATAGACATTACATTATGGAGACAAAGAAGTTATCAGGGACGCAATGTCTAGTGCAAATTGACCCAAATTGAACCGTATCCTATTGGTGATAAAAAGACCTTTGCTGATAAGGGTAAAGGTAAAGTTAAAAGACTAGACGACGCCTTTGTTTTGAGTCCATTGCCAAAAGGAACCCAAATTTAAAGAGGATGGTCCGATGTAGTTTGAACCACTATAGGGAAATACAACATTTGTGGCCGAGAAAATGAGATCATTAGCTCCGGGGTTTAATGTGTTTAAAAGAGAGTAGCATTTAACGCTGACAGTCACGCTGTTATATGAAGAATTTGATGTCATTCCATAATGAACCAACGAAAATCCACTGCCACTTGGTAATAGTCCCGACTCGAGGATATTTAAAGTATAACTAATACTTGTCGGAGATGAGATCCAAGTGCATGTGACTGGCTGCACCACGTTGCTGTAGTAGACAGCACATGTGCTAAGCGCATCACTAAAAGTATAAAAAGTAAAGGGAAGATTTGTGACTCCGCCTGTAATTGTGATTAATACGCTGCTGTCCAGCCCTACAGGCAGTGGAATCACCCAATTACCCACAGATTTCATCATGTTTGGACCCACTGCAGGGAAAGTAATATTAGACACTGTCAGTGAACTTCCAATTTTCTGATAATTTACGTTAGAATTGATGAATTTAAGAGTACCATCATAATCAGAAATAGCACCGTAACCCGGGAGATTTAGACCCCATTTGGCAGGCAGACTAACTGTGGATACGGTGAGGGTGGCTGTAGTAATAGAGCCACTCACATCGCACGAACAGACTATTCCTGTCATAAGAAGATAACTTGAGGAAAAAGTGGAACCTGTTAGGTAAGCAGCATAATTAGTGAGGTAGTATAAATAGGAAAGTGTGTAACAAGTACCATAGGTTTGAAAGCCCGTTATCGTTGCTCCTTGGAAATAGTTCCATTGACTAAAATACGAAAATGCGGCTCCAATGCTGTTGCCTGAATTTGTATTGACAGTTCCACCGTTGTTGGCTTTGACTACTAGATTGGTTACATTTTGACCAATACTATAAGTCGAAACAGTCAATCCAGTTGTTGAAGTCGTCGTAGCAGTATTGGTAATCGAAATAGTCCGCTTTGGTTCCACATAAGCAAGACTCTTGAAGGAAGTAGTGGCGTTAGTTGTTTGATAGGCTACGTAAAAATTAGTATTAGCCTGACTACTAATCACAGGAATGAGTATACTGAAGGTTGTACTGGGAGCCAATAGAGAAATCTCAAAACGGGAGAGACTGTTGTAGTTGTACACTCCATTAGCAAGCGTATTATCACCTTTGTAGTACTTGCAGGGATTTGTATTATCTGTGTTTTGGCAATATATTTAGCCTGACTGCATATTGGAAAAGAAGGGCGTCAGTTTATCAAAAAAAACAACTAACGAATTTAAAGCTGACGCATTATTAGAGATAGTTCCCTTGATGCGAAGCACCGTTGGCACTTGAGAACCATCCATTGGTGAAGGATATTGATAATTCACAAACCCCATTTTTATTGTAGTAGTGGGTGTTGATTGCGAAAAACCATTTATCATGAAGTATCCGATGAATTTCATCTTGTTTAAGGGTCCATCAATTCCATCGACCGTCGCAATCATGAAATCCATGTTATTACTGTCAGAGTAAATCGATGAAAAGGGGTTCACTCGAAAGGGGTACACTCCAAAGCTAGTCTTAACATTTGCGACCTGGAAACTGGTCTGCAGGGCGCCAGAGGTGCTGCCTCTAAGAGTGATCATTGTGTAGAGATTATAGGAAGAAACGTTAGTCACTGTTGTAACTGAAGGGATTAGCAGACTTGTTGCTATCGATTCTTTTATTGTGACAGTCGCGTTGCTGTCGAAACCGATGTTAGGGTTCATCATTATCATCATTCCCCAGTTGTTTGTGATTGTTGTTGAGGGATTTGTACTAAAATTACTTACTGATGAAAAGAGTGCATTAAAACTGAAAATTAGAGATTGATATGAGGAGGAAGACAGAAGAGATGCCCCTGGCGTATTACTAGAGGCAGTAGAAGTCGAAGACACCAAAGGATTAGTGTTAGTTACAAAATCAGACCAGTCCTGCGAGTTAGAAGTGGTAATAGTCAATGTGTTTTTAGGAGTAGTAGTGGCAATTAACGGTATGGCTCCATACCCGTTCACAATATCAGTATTTTGAGGGATTAGCACAGCACAGTAAATGTCTGTAAACAGATTAATGTAAGTTAAGAAGGCTAGGTTTTGAGTAATTACATAGACATTGTTAAAAGTTTGGTTAATGTAACTTGGGGGGCGATTATTCATGTAGAGACTTTCAGGTTGAGAGAGGAATTATTGGAAGTCAGAAGTAATTACAACTAGATTTACGCTGGGAAAGGTAGTCATGTAGTTTATGTAGGAGGAGTTACGACCCATCACTACAAACTGGGCTGATGATTTAAGGTACGACAAAAATGAATCACCCCTGCCAAGATAATAGGCGTAGCTGCTTGATCCGATTGTTGTAGTGGTGTATACAGTGAGCAGTCCGAATTTACTGCAATTAACTGGTGGATAATAATTATCATATGGGAAAAACATCTTCCACCCGACGTAGTAGACTACTCCAGTAGTTAAGGCCCCCACCCCTGTGCATCCTATTTGCCTGTTGGTTGATGACGAGGCATACTCGGTCACACAAACTACTTGTTTGTTCGGAAATGCTGGCAGATTGAAGCTATAGCTACTTGGAAGGACAAAAGCGGTTGTTTCAGAAGGGATACTGATAATAACCTTGAGTTCAACAAAAGAAGCAGTGGTTTGGCTGATCGAGAACTTTAGTGAGAGGGAGTTATAGGGCATGTACGTTGGTACGGCTTGATTTCCTCTGTAGATACGAGCATCAAAGGGAAGGAGGGCGTCCGGTCTTAACCCCCATCCCAAAAAAATCTATTGATAGGTCACATAGAGTTGATTTGTGTTCAACACACCGCTTGCAGTACCATACCCGAGGATGATAGGGCAATTCATCTGCATAGCGTTAACGTTTAAGCTGACTCCCTGAGCAATCGTTGCAGGGTTAATTATTCCGACAGAAAACCTGAAGGATTGCTGTGTCGCTAAGGCTGCTGGTGTGAGCGTTACCAACATCAAATTAGTGGCCGAATTAACCACACAACTATAGGAAGTGTTAATAAGCATAGCAATTTTAGGGGCATTGGTTTTAGCAACTGAACTGCAGGTTCCATTGAAGGAAAAGGTGTTTGCCTGAGAAATTAAGAATTGTAGCTAGAGATTTTGGTTGTAGTAGTAGGTTGGAAGATTAAGAGTTATATCCAGATATAAGCTATATGATTGTTGAGTCAACAAATATCCACCTGCCGTCCCGTAGTTGTAGGGCGTGACAGCCACAGTGATCAGCTGAGCAGGTGTGGGCGCCAGCTAAAAGTAATTGAAGGCAAGATTGTCGTCATAAACTATCGCGTTGGGCCAAACGGAAGACACCGTGGATATTTCGATTTGTAGAACGCTGTTACTCGTTTGATAACTCAAGGGAGTCGTGGTTTGAATTTGTAGAGTCAGGTAGAACCATGTATTTGCAGGGATGGGAATAATAGTCTTGCGATCTAGAGCATAAAATTGGATATAGTAGTTGGAACTATCAATGGTATCGGTTAGTACTCGGCAGTAATAAGATGAGGGTAAGATATTGTTATTGTTATCCATGTATTGATAGGTCACCAGCACGCCCAGCGGACTCGAAAGACCCTCCGTGGCTGGAAATGCGGGAATGAGAGCAGAGTGGAAGGGGAAGGGGAGAGCAAGGAGTATGAAGTTATTGGATGTGATGGGATTACTGAGCATAAAGGAGAATGAGAGCTCAGTCATGCTGCCAGCGTTGGCGTAGTTGAGATTAACATCACCCCCAAGAATGCGTCCTCCTTTAATAGTACCCAACAGTAGTAGGGTGAGCAGCAGGAAGTTCTTCATATAATACATATTTTTTATTAGCAATTATAAGTCAAGGCCATATCCTGTTTCTAATTGTAATTTAATTATTTATCCTGAATAAAAGATATAACTGATACAATTAATATTTTTCCATTCAGAATATAATAAGTCAATCAGTAGCAAATACATTTATTTCCATTAAATTTATTTTGTTTTGCATATTTATTGATACAGAAGGTGACGTTTTGACGGGCAGCACCAACGTCAGATGCAGATGTTGAGTTAACTCTAAATTAAAACATATTTTTATCGAGGCTGATCAATATAGTTACACTTATAGAATAATCATGATCCAGCAAACACCACCGAGACCAATCAACAACCATTTTGCCATCGTGGAATCACAACTCCTCGGAAAAGGATCCACTGGTAATGTGTACTTGGGGTTTGAGCGCGGTCAGCCCCATCATAAAGTAGCCATTAAAGTGATCAACCTCCAATAAATTGACAACTAGGTGACTCGATATCTGCTAAATTGCGAAGTAGCTGCACTAAGCAACCTGGGTAAAAGGTAAAATACTGCTCACGAAAACATTGTTCGACTGTTCGAAGTCATCAGACATGACCATTTTATTTATCTTGTCACTTAAATTTTGGAGGGAGGAACTCTCGCAAACTACATCAAACGGCACCCAAACGGTTTAACAGAGGAGGAAGCTCTTTATATTTTCCGACAAATTGTAGAGGGATATCGGCACATGAGACTTAGAAACGTTGTGCATCGCGATCTTAAACCTGACAATGTGCTCTTTAGAACAAACCCATAACTTTCTAAAAGAGTTGCTATCATTGATTTTGGTTATTGCGAAATGGCCTAAATTCCGAATAAGCCTCAGGTGTATTACAATGTGGGATCGCCAAAGTACATGTCACCTTAAGCCTATAAGGACAACCATTATTCTGAAAAAAGTGATGTATGGGCTTTAGGAGTCATGCTTTATGAGTTACTGCTGGGCAAAACATGCGATGTAGGAATGAGCATTGAAGTTTACTTAGATATGGTACGAACCAGTGGAATTCCTCTCCCTCAGCATTTAAGTCCATTTATAAAACATTTGTTGTCATCAATACTTGCCTATTCTCAGTAAACTAGATACGATTGCCATCAAATCCTAAAAGAACTTGACGTCTATCAAAATGGCCATCACCCGCAAAATATTGCACTAACCACAACTGATAAACGAAATGAGATTCTCTTTCAAACAGAGGGCAAGAAGTAATTGCATACGCCTGTTTAAATGCCGCTAACTCCTCCTCCCAGATCAAGTGTGATCTTTCATCCAATGGTAAGACAATTGGAGCCCATACAGCCCATAAGCAATCAATCAAGCACTCCCGTGAATACAACTCAGAATCATCTCAATGTCATGCTTGATAGACAGAATTAAAATTTTATTCAAGAGAAAAAACATATTAAATCAACAACTATGATCAATATGGCCAATCCTATTCCTATTCAGAATGACTTTCAAATTTACAATCAGGCTTTAAACCGGGTATAAAATGTGAACTTTGGTTCAGCAAGGTAGATCGTTCATAAAAAACAAACAAATGATATTAGCAATGATGGCTTACAAAAAATGCAGAGTTTACAAATACACAAACAACAACAACCACAACGGCCACAGTCACCACAGCCATCACCACAGCAGCAATCTCTTCCGCCATCTTTCCCCATGCCAAGAAATAGATTAATTATTGAGACTCGACATTTAAGCTCTAACCAGCAAACAGGTCCTCTAACTCCAACACCAGTTCCTGCTCGGCAATCAGCAAACTTTAGTATGATTAATACCATTGTTAATGATAGCAATTATTCTCTTCGGAATACAATGCCTGCGCAAATTCAAAATTTGGCAATAGATCCGCGCCGTATCCAAAGACCTCAGACTAACCAGATAGTGGATGAGAACAATCAAATGAGTCCCTATCCTAATAAACAAAATTTAGCTATCAATTAACGAGCCAATAATCCAAATGGTTTTTTCTCATAAAAGCCAAGCAATACAGTTGCTAAAAAAGTTCAATTTTTTACACAGAAACGACTATCCTACAATGAAGTTAAAGACCAGCCGATGATCCTGCGATCGAATATTGGGCATCAACCCATCAGCTAATTTAGACTCCCAAACAACAACTATCCCCAACAAAAGTATACCAGCATGCCCAGCATACCCCAAGTCAGGTTGTTTAGACATGGCTGCACTAACTGATACCAAACATTTATTTTTTATATTTATCGCAATCATCACTTCTTCTCTTCCAATGCCTTTTGGCCATCGAATAACTTAATGTTCTCCTCACTGGCCTTTTTAAACTCCACCTCAAATTTGTCATAGTCGTCCTTAGAAGTGAATTTGGCACAAAATTTTTCAGTGCTCGGCTTTTCATCAGCTATATCGTGAGCTGCCCATGTCCAGGCATTGTTGCTGGTTTTCATCTGCTCTAGCTTGCAGAAAATGTCTTTGGTCAGAACATAATGATTAACCAAGCATTTGTGAGTCTTATCAGCGCGCACAAGCAGTCTGATATAGCCTGATGTCTTGTGCTTGAGGAGACGCATATCACCGACTCCTCTTTCTTTCCACTCTGCCTTGAATCGATAGATCTTAGTCCTAAACTTGGCTACTTAAATTTCTTCCTCCTCTCCAGTGACAGGCGGCATTTCAGGTAGATCGACCAATTTCCAATTGCCTACAACCTATTTCTCAATATCTTCATCTTCATCATCTCCAGAGTCTTCCCCTTTGTGTTCCTCGGGTTTGGGTACAACGGTTTTGGGTTCTTCGTTGGACATGATAGTTGATACTTTAATATTATGTTCGCTTCGAATGAGCCTATAATTTATATGAGAATTATCGTTAACACTGAAATTGCAACTATAATAAATATAAATTGAACCAAAATATTGAGGAATGATTGGATTGAATTAATCTGATTTTGGCGGTTGCATGCGTATTGATTTATATTTGTATTTTGAACTAGCAGATGAGCATGAATTCTAAAAAGGGCAAATCTCTCAGGATCAACTTGACTGAGTTCCAACGCAGAGTCACCGAAGGCAATAAGAAGTAAATCATTCCCAAGTTATTCGACTCCAATGTTATGAGTACAATTCAGAAATAGATGAACGATACTTCTCTATCAATGTAAATTATCTTCAAAATCAATAAGGAAAATGTGTGCAACCGATCGGCTGCTCTTATTTAGCAATTACACAATAAAAGAATGGAGGGCATAGCTCAAATATCATTGAATGCTGGAGATGCATATGTCTATAAAGCCCTCCAAAAATTCAATTAAAAAATGCAGCAGCATTTGCAAGACCATAGGGAAGCTCGCATCGCAAGCGTAATTATTGTTTAAGTTAGTTATAAGGGGAGCCCACGTTTGTCGATTCTGATGATATAATGGTGGAAAGATGCAACGTTCAAAATTACAAGGGAATGATTCTACAGCAACACGAAGTGTACAAAACCAAGAAAAATTTCAAAAGTAAGTGCGATAAATATGTTCCAATGATGTAGAAAGTAAAGTAGTTTATCGCTGGGAAGTGTGAGATACTTTAGTAGGAAGTCGTGATTTCAACCATCCATCCCAATTTTGATGCGGTTGTGAGAATAAATTAGTAAAGTATAAGGGAGGCCACCTAAAAATGCGATAAAGGGGTACTTCAATTATTGGAAATCTGCTAAAAATATAATGAGGAGGCTGCCAAGAAGAATCAAATCAAGAGATTGGAGAAAGCCCAGAAGAAAATCCAGTTTGATTAGCGCATCAACAGCTTGTATCCCAACAATCTGGAAGGGGTACTGGTGAATACAATTGACCTCTTTTCAAAACGTTGATCTTTTTGAACCATGAATTCTGATTTTTCTGTCGAGATTAATCGTTCATTATTGAAAGTTTAAATTTGCATTAAGCAGGGAAAAATTGATTTGCTTTCAGCAAGGGCAAATACTATAACTAGATGATTTTCAACTTTTATACATCACCAAATACATTTGAATTCGGGAGAATTTTCTTGTCCACAATCTTCGAAACCTTAATTTCAAGCTGCAATGAATTAAAACTTTAAAATGAATCAAATGGCAATAGTGATTTTAAATTGACATAATAATAACTGCTGATGGTAATGAGATATACTGTTTTATGATTGTTTGTAAATTTGAGCCATTTGATCTTTAGTTTATGATCGATCGAATTATTTATACAAATCAGCAGTTCACTTATCTACAATTGTTCATTTGAAAAGGATAGAAATGGTATTTTGATAGGCATATGCCGTTTGAATTCAGCAAATGTCTCTCATTTTTATTATCAAAACTATGTAAATTCCTGTATTGGGCAGATAAACGAAGCTGAAAATATATGATCTGAAAAATAAAATATTCGCTCATCAAATTCTGATTTTCATAAAGTTATTTTGAAAGAAGATGATTTCATCAACAAAAAGGTGAAGAAAACAACTGCCTCAACCTCTGATTTGGTGAAATTGAATTCTCTGAATACTTCTTTTGAAAAGATTGCTTCGGATAAGAGCATGAGAATATTAGAAAGGCAATAATTGGCGTTGACTGCTTAAATTGACAAGAGAATACGTCCATAGCTTTAAGGGAATTTAAATATTGATTAAAGCAAGTAGAATCGATACGACTTCTAAAGTGAACTCTTTTACTAATTGGATTTTATTGATTTTAAAATTAGGACCGATACATTTGGTATTCAGGAAAAGACATTACAAATAAATGATTTGCATATATGCATTACTTAAGTTTATTAATAATTAGTTTATAATTAATTTATTAAGCTTTGGTGCTGATGATAAAATGAGAAGAATAAGGTTATGATCAAAATAAAAAATGAATAAAAAATTTTGCAATTTTTTTTTTACAATATTCGAATAATTTGTTCATGCGTAATTACCTTCAGCCATAATCTTTGGATAATTATATAGTTAATTCTTCTATATTGTGGTCATTTAAAAAACTTGTATTTAAATCCGATTATCTATAGAATGAATAATGAAATCAATAATTAAGTTAAATTGCATTAATTAAGATTTATTTATGAGCAAGAATAATGACAAAGTAGCAGATACACTTGCAGGGGGACCAACTCGTTTTGCACGAAATAAAGTAGCACCTAATACTAATACAAATACTAAATCGATTGGCAGTTCAGTTAACTAAATCAAAACCGAAAATGAGGGGACAGGCAAAACTACTCCAATAGGATCAAACAAAGCATTGGTTTTTAACAAATTGCTAGGTGGTCCTGGCGATAGTATTATTTTTCAAGATATGAACCTTTCTCGTAATCCCATAAGCAATAGCAATGAGACACCCACTAAATCACCTATCAACATTAATAACATAAATAATTCCTTATCAAATCAGCCTACTCAACTTGCTAGAACAAGACAGGGCAGAAATAGCATACCTTTATCAAATAATAAAACTCTTTCTTCCTAACAAGTAAAAAATGAGATTGCTCAATAGATCGAAGAGAAACCCAACCAAAAAGAAGAGATCAAGAGGGAGGGAAAGAAAGGTTCTTTGACGAAATAAACTCAAACGAATACCGGATCGGAAAAAAAAATTTAGGAAAGAGTTGTCGACGTCACTGTTTAATAAAGAGAAGCCATCGATCTTAAGATAGGGGATAGAGGCAAAAAGAAGATAGAAAGGAAGGTTTAAAGAACGTAAAGGAGCAATAGAGGACTTAAATTTGTGCCATAGAAAACTGAAAACTCTGAAAATACAAAGAACAATGACTAAACTAGTAATGGTCAGCAAAATATGGAAAATAAATTCAGTAAAATTACAGTTTAACCACCCGCAACTACACAATAGTCTCATCTTCCAAATGCGACACCGACCAATATTGCATCTCAATCATTTCAAAGGCAAAATAGATATCAAGGTCGCCCTAAAATATCTTCTGAAAATGCTCCTAACCTTCAACCTTCTATCAATACATAATAAAAATAACCTAATTCAATAGAAGTGGGAAAAAAAGAGTCTAAAAGATAATTGAAGCAAACCCCTACAGTGTCAACAGGAACAGGGCCAAATAAGATAGAACCTTTATCTTTGAAAGCAAATGAATCCTTATAGGATATTCAAACTGTAAATTAAGTGCCAAAATTAAATGAATCTAAAGAAGTTGAGCAAAAAAATAATGAATACAGATACAAATCAATTACAGATCGGCCATCCATGAAAGGAAATAGGGCAGAAATTAATCAGTAAACATCAAATTAGGTTAAGTCTAAAATTCTGTTGACAGATCGTAGGATGACCAATTAACCTAAAGGTAAGCAATAGTAATAAAAACTAATCAAACCAGAAGAATTAAAGGTAACACTGAAAAAAACATCAGTTGCAATGCTAACTGTAAAAAGATTAATGAGAAATAAATTAACGGACGCCTTCAAGATTATAAATACAAAGAGTAAGGATAGTAAAGTGCATTCAGTTTCAGAGTTTACTCTCTTTTATTGTGCAATCAATGCAATCACCAAAAATAAGCAAGCAAATTTGATTAAAAATAGTTTTTAAATCATCAAAAGGAAATTTATTAACGTCTATGTTTCTGAGTTAAAGAGTTTAGGAGAGTCACATCCACCTAAAAATATTAATGCAGCAGTTAATTTCCTGGATAGATTGTTCTTCACTAAAGTTCGATAGACTTTCAAAGCATTGACTTGGAAAAGTGAGGCTTACAATAGAAGAGCTGGACCTCTCATGGTTTTATAAAAATTCAGCAAGAAAAAACAATTCCAGTAATTGTTCGTAGGTTTTCAGAAAATAAGATTGAGATAATTGGACAAGAAACATACTTTAAATCAGTTAGCAAATATTGTAGTGAAAGTGCATGTAAACAAACTATATGGACCTTTCAGTAAGCTGATTCTACATTCATATAAAATTCAGCAATCAGTCTAGTAGAATACTGAGAAGAAAGCAGTTAAGGCCATCCAAAAGCCAACACCAGTGACCCAAGTGGTGGCACCTGACAATCAAGCCTTAGTCGACAAGATTGAAAAATTGAAAGCCACAAACTCTTCAAACAATGAAGAAATATCAAATTTAGAGTCAAAATTAAAAGAAAAGAAAAACAGCTATGGACACGAAAAGAGCAGCGCCACAGAAAATATTAGCACACTGAAATAGCAGAATTAACACCTACAAACAGAGATCAAGAGTAAGAAATAACTTAGCCAATAATTTAAACAGGCTATAGACTCCATATAAATTAAACCGCAGCAGGAAGAATAGCAAGATGGTGAATTCAGCAGTGAGAGCAAACTATCCCTTCTGACAAACATTTACATCAGTCATTATAAAAATGTAGAATAGACCATACAATCTGCAGAAATAACAACCAATTTTAACCTCAAGTAATAAGACAGCAACTTAATACTGAGTGAATGGCGCTCCATTCTTTAAAACACTGAACTCAAGCGCATCATTGCATCTTACGAGAAAGTGGATCCAAAATCATACAAATCGCGAGCGATCCTGCTCGAAGAGCAAGCACTCACCAACAAGCTCATCAAGAGTTACATAAAGGAGCAATATTTCTGGGAGTGGATTCATCTGTCGGCCCAGAGCAACTGATTGCAGTTACAAATGAACTCTATTATGATAAAACTGGGTAATAATACAGTTATTTTAATGGTATGCCATACGATCAAATCTTGCTTATTTTCAGCTTGCCTCCCACGTCGAGGTCCTTCACCATAATTTTGAACTCCTCATATGATATTTTGCCGTCATAATCCTAAATCCCATAATTGATACCAGGTCTGCTTTGATGATTGTGCGGTCGACCAGTTGTTGGAGTTGCAAATCGGTTAAGTTGTTTCCCACCATCATCTTCAGAACTGTGAATAGTTCTCCGTTTGAGATGAAACCATCGCCATCGATGTCGTAAATCTTAAAGGCGAATCTAAGCTTGTGTTCTTAATCTGTTCCGTAGAGGGAGGCCAAACCTTAATATCAAAGGTTAATACCTGTGAGAAATTCATTGAAGGATATTTTACCGTCTTTGTTTATATCGAAAATCGAGATGACTCGCTTAACGAGAGGGTTCTGATTCAGTTCTGGCACATTGAAGATTTATTCCGGATCTAAGTCTCCAGAGTTGTCTTCATCGATTTGTTTAAAGCGCGCATATAGCTTTTGTATTTATTTTTCAGAGAACTGGCTTGGAAATTCAGTGTTACCCATTCAACTCTTTTATCCTATAAATATAATAAATAGATAACTTACTGGTTATGTAGCTTGGCTTATTAGTCCTAATCAATTAAGACATGTGCTAAGCACCCACCATTTTTGGCATTTTTCATGATTAATCTCTGTTTTATTCAATTATTTAGCAATCCACACACTACATCTTACTCACTCACTAATTTGTATTTGCTCATAAAAATAGAGTCATTCTGGTGATAAGAGATTAATCTTAAAATAATAGTTGATAATATAAATGGACAATTAGGAACTAAATCGAATTCGTTTCAACAAACTTAAAACAGAAAGACTTCTAGAAATCAAACGAGAAGGTGTGCTCGTCAATTATTTCTACGGACCTATGGGGCAACGCAGCTTCTTTTAATTTTCTTTCACTGACTTTAAGAAAGCATCAGATCTCATTAGTCAGAGTAAATTCATGCTTGAGCTGTGTACTGAGAGCGGCCAAATCGTAATTAAGTTTCAATCTGAGCAACTCTATTTCGACCAGCAGTAGCACGGCAAAATGTTAATTTCCGAAAAGAAAATATTTAGAGATCTGGAAGATGGCGGTATTTACTATTTAGTCAAGCGTAATCCCACAAATTCAGTTTATAAATCGATTTACTCGCTCAATGGGGAGGTATATTAAAAGAATCAGCATAGCTTCAGCGAGTCTATTAAGGATTACATCGAGGAAACCATATCTTAGATCAATGTCGAAGAAGTCATTACATTTGAGTATCAAAATGATATGAATTAAATGCAAAATGTGGCCATCACCAAAGTGGGACAAAATGCACTTACGTTTATCAAGGGACCTCCTGGTTGTGGTAAAACTAGAACAATTGGCCGTTTGTGCCGGCTGCTTTTATAAAAAGAGAGGAAGGTAATTGTGGGAACTGTCTCTAACACTGGTAATATCAGTATAATGAGACAGATTTTGAATGAGCTTTAAATGTACAATAATCATAAGGCTTTAACGCATTTGATGCATCAAATCCAAAACTATGCTCAAGGAATCGAGGAAATTCTAATTTGCAATGATCATTTGACCCCTGTAAAACTGCTATACTTCACTCCTCTGCAGAGTCGAGAGTAAAATCAACAGTTGTAGCCTCTCATTCGATACTATTCGTTGAACCAATATTTGATTAGAAATATCCTGCAGGTGAATACTCACAATGATCTTTCCGTGAGATAAATTGAATGGAATATCAACTGCATCGTAAAGAAACAGACCATCAGCAACAAATTCTATTCCATCTACATGCAGGCCTTTGCTAAGACTATCCGAGAGGCTCATATTATTGTATCAACCACAGTCATCTCTGCATCTATCAATTAAAAACGAGAACCAGAGGATTTCTTCGATCCAGATGTCGCCATCTTGGATTAAGCGGCGCAAGCTTCGTGGGCGGATACCTTTTGCTATCTAAAGTTTGATGTTAGCCGGTTGGTTCTTGTAGGAGATGAGAATCAATTAGATCCCACAGTTATTAGTCAAGATAAACTCTTAAAGGAGACAGTGTTTGGCAAGCTTAGTAAAAAACGAAAGGAGTACTTTGTGATGCTGGATACGCAATATCGAATGCATCCTGAAATATCATAATTTCCAAATTACTATTTTTACAATAATGAACTTAAGAATGGAGTAACTGCATAGGAAAGGAAAAGTTAAATTACTCATTTTTGTGATTATCCGATCTCATTCGTGGCTCATGCCTTTCTAGAGAATGAATACGTAGAAACTGACAATCTTTCCAAGGGAAAGAAGAATTATTACAACAACGGCTAAATTAAAATTATCCATCATCTGCTCTCTTTCTTTCCCAAGGAAGAACTAAAAAATGTGGGCATTATTACACCATACAGTTTGCAACTCAAAACTATTGCATAAACTTGTATGAAAGATATTGCAGAGTATGGGCTGACTGTGAAAACTTGTGATGGATATCAAGGCGGCGAGAAGGATTATATCATTGTCTCTTGTGTGAGATCTAACATATAAGGCAGAATTGGATTTTGTGGCGAGAGAAATAGAACTAATGTCACTTTGACTCGAGCCAAGAGAGGGTTAGCCATTATAGGGAACATGCTGACTCTTTCCAGTGGTATTTAATATGAGCAAGGGCAGAATGTGTGGGCTTCCCTGATCCAGTATTTAACCTATAAAAACAAGGTAATTATGTATCAAGAGCCAGTCTCACCCCAAGTAACATCAACTTCTGCGACTGAAACCCATGGCAAAGTTAACACAACAGTCCGACACAATATTTCAATAAAGCATAAATAAGAGCATCAGTAGTTGCCTAAAAGAATTGGGCTATCTTCTGAATAATTGCTATAGAAACTAAAGAAGTTATAGAATTTAATTAAAGATGATGATGAGGAGGAGGAAGACTAAATTGAAAAATTATTGGCAAAAAATAAAAAATAAGTGAAACAAATTAGAAGACTACCTCCATTCGGAAGCTCCAAAAGTGACAACTTTGATCCGAATGAGTGTCTATAAAAGATACTAAAATTATTTGTAGATATCACACCAGGAATGGGCTCAGCTTGCAAAAGAATGACAAAGACAGTCTTCAAAGAACTCATCACATTATTATAGGCTACAGACAAGATAACTCCCATAAATGAGCTCCTTTTACTGATAAAATCGCTTGATCCAGCTGTGTACGTAAACAATCACATAAAGTAAGCTGCCAATATCTATGCAATCATCAGACTGATCCTCTTCCAGAGAGTTACTTAATCCTGTTAGTGATTTGTATATAAAATGATAATAATAATAACTTACCCTTATCGGTAACATTATAAGGCACAATATCTTACATAAATACTAGTCTAAATCATTTTTGAGAATTCTCAATAGAGAAGACCGAGTACGGAACTTGCAAAAGAGAATTGCACCCTCGTCAATTGTCATTTTTATGACATCTCAGTAATTTTATGATGTAAATAACTACTTGTACTTCATCAATGTAGAGAAACATCGCCGCAGCGATATACTCATCCACATTAAGATGGATAGACTTGCCTCCCAAAATCATCTGGGTGTCGATTATCAAGTATATTCCGAAGAGAACTACTCCCACGAAGCAATACAAGTTATGAATCAGCAATGAATCTGAAAATATCACCATTAGAAAAAGAATAGAAAATGCAGCACTGAATACGATAAGTATGCCGGAAGGGGTTGTGAAGTCAGTTTAGGTGAAAGCAGCGTAAATTGTGCAGGCAATCACTATGACTATTTATTATAAAGGTTACCCAAAGTATAAATGCCCGCCAACAGGACTACATAATTGCCTGATTATTTACCAGTTATAGAAGAGATAAAGCTGATCAGATAAGCCTCAGCTATTGTAAATATTGTTAGACAAATTACATTTTTGTGAAATTTTTTGCTTTTTTTAAAGCAGAACATGTACATTTAAGTAGCCATTAGAACGGCAACCGATATGTAAAACAACCATTTGTTATTCAGTTGGAAAAGATAAAATGCTTGACTATTTACTGACAGAGTGCTCATCAAGATCGCAAGGATAATCTGAACTGCATCTAGAAACAAGTACTCACGAGAACGATGTAGACTTTTTTGACAAAATCGGCTCGTGGCTTGCCGTAAAGATCGTATGTCTTGGGGTGAAATGTGATCTCGTATTCGCTGAAGGAGGAGTAATTGCCTCCGTCACTAAATGAGTTCAAGGAATTCGTGGCTAATATTATAAATTAATAAATGACACCATTTTAAAGATCGATTTGCTGCAGTGAAATAAAGGCGGATAATATATTCCACACTTGATTAGCTCTTAACTCAGATGAGACATATTATAAATAAACAGGAGAAAGGATCATTTGTTGTTGGTGGCTTTGGATTAGAAAAACTCCTTTAGATTGTTTATTAACTGCTCTACTGAGGTATTATCTAGTTGTTTGACTCTTCCGATTAAAAACTATTTGATGAATGTGTCTTTATCAAATATTTATTTACTCTTTCGCGCCATAGCCTCTTCTAAGGTTGACATTTTCTTACTGTTGATCTACCTTTCGTCCTTTAGACTTCTCTGTAGAGTTTCAACTTCATTCTTCAGGTTATTTTCATAGCTTCTTTCCTTTTTGACACTGATTTGCATATCTTCTCTATAGGTATGTAGTTCACCTTCCAATTAAGCAATCCCCATCTTTTGCGACTCAATAATAGCTTATTTCTCAGCGATGGCTAAATTCAATTTCAAAATTCTGTCTTCATAGTCAGCCAGTGATTTATGAATCTCCTGAAGATTGATATGATCTCTTGAATAGTGATTAGATTGATTGTTGTTGTTTTATTCAGTGATTCTTTTGATTTGGAGAGCAGCATTTTCAAGCTATCTCTCTTTCTCTAAAATAAATTGGAGTTGATCCTCCATTTTTGTTTTCAAATAATTAATCTCATTCTGCAACTTAATGATCAGCATCTTCTCATCTCCTTTGCTGGATAACTCTTAGATTCGTGCTCTTAGAATTTGATTATCCCTTTTAAGCTGCTAATGCGCCTCCCGTACCACCTAAATTCTATTGTTGAGCTATTTGCGATGATCCCTAACCTCCACTATAAAGAGCTAATGTTCCTAAATCATCTTATCATTGATTGACAATACATTTTATAGTTCCTGCCTCAACTAAAAATAATCTTTGGCTTGGATCAAATCTGTTTCAAAAAACTTTCGCTTCAGCATCTCCTGTCTCACCTTCTCATTTTTAACGTCCGCGCTCATGACTAACCTTTGGCGGTCGGAGTAATCTGTTTCAAGTCTATGCCTGCCCTGTGATTGTGTAATTTAGTTTTCGAGGGAAGATATTTTAGATTTATATTGGTTTTATAGATAGGTAAGTTCAGCCGTTAGATCCTCGATCTTTTTGTTTTTCCAATTCAATTCCCGCTATAACTGATTCTTTTCTTCCTTTAGGGAGGTTGTAGTGTCAGCCTATTTTTGTCGCAATTGTCTTTATTTGAGAAGAGCACTCTTTTCATTCTAAAGTATACTGATAGTCTATTTGTATGCCTTTTCTTTACTCGTTTAGATGTCCGGAATACTTTCGTTTATTTTTTATTCGGGTAATCTTTTGAAAATAATGCTGTCATCTTTGGGAAAAGTGGCTTCTGTTACTTTTTCTTAATTTTACTGCTAATTCATGTTTGTTTTGTACTTATTCATGAAATACGAAAATTCGGAAAGTTCTGTTTTGTTGGAACGTTAGGTGGCTGGCTTTTTGTCCAGGTAAGATTGAAACACTGGCATTTTAGTTGATCCTAAACGGATTATTTATGGACATGATTGAGGGATAAATGCTTCACTGTTGCTTTGGTCGGCTGGCTTTAGATTATAGGGCGATTGACTTGTCAAATGCGATGGAGATGTTGCAAAATCAATCACTCTCAGACTTGTTGCTGGTATATATGCATTTTGTATTTCATTATGTTTTTCCTGTTTTTTTGAAGCCAAACTTATAAACTGATATGGGTTGCTGGTGACAGATCGAGCAGTTGTATTTTCACTCGCGGAGATGATTGACTGTCCATATTTATTTTGGATAATGGATGATTGAGGAATGGCTATGCTTTCTTACGGATGTTTTTCTTCCTTATTCTTGGCTGGAATTGACTGCGAACAGCGATTGATGACTTTTATTCCCCTTTTAGGGAAGCAGTGATTTATTTGCATTGCTAATTAATAAATGATTTAACTGAAAATATCAATTTGTTATACTGTTATCAAAAGATAGTGATGGCTGAGTCTCTTTCGAGCCGCAAATGAGCAGACCAGCTAATCAAGGAAATATTCAATGGCTATATATAAAAAACATTGCATTTTCCTTTTTTAAATTTATTTAATCCCATTTTTATATTTATTTTGCAAACTATTTTAACAAAAAAAAGACCTTATGAGAGTAGTAAACAGATTTTTATTAATTCACAATACAATTTAATCCATATGAATTTTCATGTCAAACCATAGAAGAAATAAAGGGTCGAGTAGGTAGTTAAAATTTAGTTTCAAAATTGAATATTTTGAACTATATTGAGGGGTAGCAAATATCCTATTTATAGAATCTAACAAAACAATCTACTTTTAACTTCATCATTGGCACAAGGCATACTACCAATTAAGAAAATGGAAAATCATTTTTAAAGTATTACCTAAGATAGCAAACATTAAAACAAAGCTATTGGATAATCGACATCGGTAGACAAAGAGTATAACTATAAATGCAAGCAAATCAATACCGATATTATTTTGTAAATTTCAAAGCATAATATATAAAATTCATGCTATTTAAAGCTTAGGCTTTTAATAACTAATGAAGAGAAGGTCAAATTTGCTGATGAATCTCAAATGATCAATTTCTATCAAAATGGCAAGATTTAGCAAATAGATGAAGCATCAAATGAGGTAGTTTTAGTTGTTAATAATTAAAAGATAGTAATTCCTTTTGTACCATTTTCTGAAACATCTCAGTGCATCCTTCAATCAGGAAAAACCCAAGCTCAAATTGAGGCATAAAAATTTATACAACAGCTTTACGATAAGGCATTGAAGCAGAAAAGCAAGAAATAAAAAAATTAATAAGAATCTATTAAACTAGAAGAAGATGAGAATCATAATCTGAAGAAAAGAAATTTGAGTAGAGATCCAAGAAAAAGAGAAAAAGACAAAACTCATCATTAAAACAAAGATAAAATGTCAAAATCTAAAGATAGGAAAAAGACTAAACATAAATCGAAATAAACAAACAAAAATAATTCCAGAGTAAAGCAATAATAGCAATTAGTAAAACATTAAGCTGAGCAATCTTCAAAGAAAAAAAAGAGAGCCCCTAACAACTAACTCAAATTGTAAGAGTCGCTAAAGACGTAACCAATTTAAAATATAAAACGCAAACGCAGTAGCAAAGGTAAAACTAAAAATAGAAAGAATGAGGAATTTGAAAGATAAATCATTAATGATCTTTAAAAAGGAGTCAAGCTGTCAGAGGATGAAATTATCAATAAGATCTAAGAATAGACTGATTCTCGTCCAAATAAAGACGAAAATTTGCAGTAATCTTAGGCAGACAAGGCATCAATAAAAAAAAATATAGTAAAAAAAAAGAGAGAAAAGTATAGAGCGGAAGATGAAAAAAAAGTATAACAGATTTTGAAACTTAGAGACTAAAGAGATGCACGAGAAGAGGCAGAACTGTTAGTAAAGCAGCAGAGGCAAATCCAACTTAAATTTGGAACGAAAATGCAACTCTAATTTGATCCAAACTGCAAGCATTACGATCAGTATAAGATTAAAAAGGATTAAATTGAAAAAAAGGGAAAATTATACTGCCAAATATACAATAAAAGCTCAGTACCTTCAGACAGCAAACAATATTTCTAATTCAAAATTGTTCGGTTAACTTTTCGATCAGTTACTGTCGGCGTTATCACTTCTGATAATTTTGACTGCCAATATTCTCGGGATAAGACCAATTGTCTTTGCTTTGATGCCTACACGCATTCGACTTACATCGAAGGTGTTCAAACCGAACTTTAGGATGAAATTTCAGTTGGAGATATAATCCGAACAATTGTTGATATTCCAAGCAAAACGATTCAATGGTATATAAACAATGAACTAATATCTTAAGTCTAAATTCCCGAACATATTGCCAATAAATAACTGTTCCCTTGCATTTAAATTAGTAACAAATGGATTAAGATCAGAGTAAACAAAGTAGACTGAAAGCTGCAAATGATAATTCATAATATTTATTGTTCATACAAATAGATTTTTATTTAGGTGAACATAAGTAATATGCATAGATGGAGCTATCAAAAAAACTCAGTCCTTTTTGGGTCTTTCAGGTTGGTCAATTTATCAGCCACTCTTTTTTGAATGGGTTTCCTCGCTCTGTCAATCAGAAAAGTATCAATTTCTCCTGCTCCCGTTTTGGTCTGTCTCTCATTCAATAAAATCATATCTAGTATCAACTCTGCAATATTCATAAGGATAAGCCTTTCATCTTCCTCCGACTGGTTCAGCTTGACTTCCTCCTGCAATTGTCTTAAAATGATATGTGAATTTTTGATGAGATCAGCTATATTCAAACAAAAGTACCCTCGGCTCGCCGACAAGCCTCGTCTGTGTAATTTCCGCTGGCGATATCAGTGAGATCGAACTCTTTCAAGATTTGGCAGGTGACATAGCTCTAATTTAAGAATTAATGAAAGTCTTTCTGAAACTATACATAGGTTTAATAATCCTTCTTAATGCGGGCAACAGCCTATTTTTAATGGATTCTATCAATTTCCACTTTCTTCTTTTTCATTGATGACAAAATTGAAGCAATTAGTAGCACAATGTATCTCTAGAAGAAGTTTTGCTTCAGGTTAAAGTGGTTGAGAAATATTAAATTTGTTCGCATTTCGACACACACAAAATAACGCCAAGACAACTATTAGAAGTAGTTACGATTTAACACTTTGGCTTGAATTGTTGGCTAAAGACCCCCTGTCTTCTACTACCACCCTGATACTTGATTAGAATTAGATGCCTGGATGGATGCTTGATTTGATAAAGAAGTCAAAGGAGAAAGAGTAGCCGTACTTGGACGCTCAATATCAAGAGAAAAGAAAGTTTAGAGGTCTCGAAGAGAGGCCCGTTTTTATTCGCTCACTTAAAGCATTTGCCGAATGAGTTTTTAAGTAGCTGGGCTAGCCTTGGGACAAGGAAAGGAATCCGTCTTAATCTTGGTCAGTAGTTATCTCTATGATTTGGCAGTCCAAGGTACAGTTCCATGCAAGAGCTAATAGAATATAATTCCCAATGACCAAATGTCACATTTGGCAGAATAATCTTTTTTATCTAAAATTTGAGGAGCCATATAAATGGGACTACCAACACACGTCTTGTTGGCCATACTTGGATCCTTGATAACTTTTGAGAAGCCAAAATCGCATATTTTAAACAACCCATTGTTAATCAGAATATTGGCTGGCTTTAGATCTCGGTGGATGGTGTTGTTCTTGGCCAATTATTGATATCCTTTCACAATTTGGCGCATGGTCAGAATGACTTCCTGCTCTAATAGTCCCTCTTTCTCTCGTTTTTTTAAATATTTTTTGAGATCGCCATCTTTGCAGTACTCCATGATAATATAGAGGCTGCGCTTGGAATTCAGCACTTCTAGAAGCTGTACAATATTGGGATGTTTAAATTTGCTGAGGATGCGTATCTATTAATGAATGGCTTTTTCGAGGTAAGGATCTTTTTAAATAGTTTTGAAGTCAACCTTCTTGACGGCTATTTTTTACTTGGTTGTGTTCTCGTACCCCTCGAAAACTTTGCCAAACGATCCTTCTCCCAAACATTTTTGAGTGAAGTAGCTGTATTTGCCGATAGTCTTGATTGCTCCTTCCTCCATTTTAAACTATTAGAATTAAACAATTTAAAGTTCAAATATCCTTACTATAGAGGGGAACTGCTAAGGAATCAGATTCAATAAATATTATGCGAAATTAAGAGGATTTGATAAATAGAATAGGAAAGATCTTCAATGAAATATCAATCTAAAAGACAGCAGGATTATGCCTAAAAAGAGTATGGCAATTGCACAGGATATTTGAAACCGATTTGATTGCGCGAGACGCCTTCTCGAGCTCATCAATTTATTTATTGAGCCATTCATTTTTTGTAACTAGGATGATTTTTTCCCCATCTAAATCAATTTGGGTTTCGATCTGCTCATTTAAAAGGTTTTTTGATCTTACTCTAATAATTCCAATTTGACTGACTTTATGAGCTGTTATTATTTTTATCTGATCTAAAAATCCCCTAATTTTTGGATTGGACTTTATTGCAACGGTATTTCTGCTTCAAAATCGAGAATATCAATGATAACCTCAGTGCCAGAGGTGCAGGGACTAACTTCTGTGTTATGTCTTGTCTCACTCTCTTCCTTCACTGGAGAGAGACCCTAATTTATTTATTCCTCCTCCTTCTTGATAGATTATTTCATCTTCCCATTATCAGTGATGGCTTTCGTTCTCACTGTTTACACTTTCTCAGAGAGTTATTCTCCGCGTTGCATGAGCATTTTCAACTCCCTGCTCTCCTATTCGTGATCATTTTTCAGTTTGTAAAATTGGTCCGCTATTTGATTTAATTTCCGCCGGATGTTTAATTTCTTTTCTCGCAATGTTTCAGGTCGACAAACAGGGATTAACTAACTTATCGTTTTTCGATGAGACGGACGAACAGGCGTAATAGATTAGCTCATCATTAATATGACTATTATTTCTTTGACTTTGTAATAATTTTATTATAGGCTTCTTCAGACTTGATCATTTACAGAATAATATTGTTGATGTCAATATTGGTAGGACTTGATCGTGATATAACATAGCAAATGAATATCAGATTTGTTTGCTAATGATCCTTTGCTGCAGAAGCCGTTCAGTTTTTTGAGGAACTTTCAACCTTTTCATCACCTTCGCTAATTCATCAACAGGATTGAACTCGGACATTTCCTCGCGCAAATTTTTAACCTCCTACATCTTTGAATTGTAGAAGTCTCGGCTTTGATCTTCAATTTTTGTGAATTCGGATAAATCGGTCATTAGATCACTGTGGATGATGGTGCATATCTGCTCATATTCGGCAGCGTTGTCAACAAATTATTCTTTATACTCTTTGATCATCTCCTTCAACTGCTATAGTTCTATTGAGGCTGAGGTTACGGGGGCAGCTGCCTCCTTTGTTTGAGTCTTTCCGTCGTTGTCATTGGTTTGCGCCTTGGCAGCCATCAAGAAGCTAATAAGATCAGACTAATCTTTATGCTGCAGTTATAGCACTCTTTCCATTTTAGCCCGTTTATCCAATTCCATGGGAATATCAGGAGGTTGTTGCAAAGGAGTAGTTGCTGTTGCTTGTTTATCTTGGTTATAGATTTCCTCCTCCTCGTCATCTTCCTCCTACTCGAATCCGACCATTTCTTGATTTTCAAATCGTTTATCGTTGGGAGAGTATAGTTTGTTCTTCAGTTTATTTTCAGGCGTAAAGTTATCGGCACATTCGTTGGTTTACGATATGATTTGAAGATCGGAGTTGATTTTACTCTGTGCGCTAGCGCTGAACTCGTTTTCAATAATGCCTAGTAGCCTCTAGTTGAATTTGAGGAGCGTGTCGATTTCATTCTCGTGGGTGCGTCCGACTTCTCTCAACTTATCGAGTTCTTCCTCGTAGGAAGTCCTTACCGATTTGAGCCTTGCATTTTATTTCCGCAGCTATTACATGGATAATAATTGTTAAGATGATTGAGTTACTCGATGGCAATAGTAGCACTAAGGCAGTTTGGATGAAGTAAAGCAACTAAAAACTTCGGAAATAGTCAGCCCAGCAAATAAGGTGTTTGATATTTTTGAAAATAAATAGGAATATTTTCCTAATCAATTTAATGTTATCTTAAATTTAATCATTATTCGGAGAAATTTAAATAACATTTTTAAATATGGATTGGTAAACAAACTCATGCTTCACGTATTTGGCCACAATTCAGCTACCTGTTGCAAGACGGACGCTATTTCCATCATTTTTTGACAATTCCATGACCTTACTTCTCAAGTTTTAGTGCCAAAATCATCAAATGGACCACGCACTTTGATTTAGGCTTAGTTACGAAGCTACTACTTAAAAATGAAATAACCCTGCGTGAATAGACCTTTCAAAGTTTAATTATTTAAATATCAGGGTGCTTATGATAGTGATATTATAATAATATTAATGTAATCTCCCCCTCAAAAAGAAAAAGAACTCTAATAATGCAGGATTTGCATATAAGCATCAGTCAATGTACGTCCATAATCATGTAGAGTTCAATCGACGGATGTTAACATCATTTTTGTCTGCGCTGCATAAGAAAATGGGCCAAAGTATTTCTTCTATTATTCAGAATAATAACACCTGTCCCCTCTGCCGCGAGCCTTTCCTGGTGGTCAAATCTCAAAAGAGGACATTTAAAATCACTCCACCTCCTCCTCGCCCAAAACGGATGATTTCGATCCAACAACGAACCCTCAATCAACGACCTCAAATCTATCTAATTCCTTTCTTTTTCAACACTCAATCGTACTAATCCATGGGTGCATACTACAGTCTTTTTGGAAATGCGATGTTGAACTCAACGGTTTACACCCCCTCTTTAACAAATATGTCATCTGATAATATCTTTCCTCTCCCAGATCAGTTATGATTTGAGAATCACACTGTTTTGCATACTGCTGCAGAATTCTGCAGTTTATTAACCATAGAATAATATTTAACAATAATTAGAAACAAAAATCAAAGATATCATTTATTTCGGTTTTGGTCTAAGTTTTATAAGTACGTCCGCGTTTTTCGGGATGCGAAAGTTTAATTAGTGTTTAATCTATACTATTACCCTTAACATTTACGAAGACCATATTTTTTTTACAGAAACACTTCGGGCTCCTATTCGTCAATGATGCCCCTATCCTTATAACTTTAAAATTTATCGCATCCCGTATTCTATATCTTATGCAGAGGCGATCGTCCTTTTTAGTAGCTATTCATCCGCAACTGCTAAATGACGATAGAAACATTAGAGTTGATGCTGTTTCGCTTCGATTCAATGTTCGGCTAGTAAATGGATTAGGTTTGGGTGTGTTTTAAAAATTGAAGAGGATATCTTCTCTTGAGGATGTCGATATTCGACTTGAGGATATCATAAATTTGCCTTTGAGAGCGACCGTTATGATTTGTGTAGACTTATGTTTTAATTTGTAGTACTTATTCACTCTATCCTACAAATGATTGTAGAGTGTAGAATTTCTTTTTAGTTTTTATCTGATTTAAGATGAAGCTGAACAGCATCTTCAATTATTCAGTTAATTTATCGATGGAACAGTTGGAGTCAGCCAAAAATCCTCTTTTAGATTCATCTAAAAAGTTAAAAAGGAGGACTAGCTACTATGAATGACCTTCCTTCCCAGGCAATTCTGAGAAACTTTAGCTGTAAAATTGAGACAAAGGTTTATACATTTGTTCGCGAGGAGGGATAATGTTGATAATTTCTGGTGAAATTTGTTTAAGTCTTTATTATTTGGCTCCATTTGACAATTCTACTCTTTTGGAGTATGGTGCATTATAATGATTTTTTTGCAAAGAACTATCATGACTGATATTTGTATTTTGGTAAATTTACATTTTATGTTCAATAGGTTTTGATTTCCTTTACTACTCTAATTTTATTTATTAGGCTTCGTTTCCCATCGATTGAAGAGTAAACAGCTTTTAGGCCTTTAATACTTTTTTTTAGTTCATTGAAGTGTCACAGTCTAATATTGGATTTTTAAAAGGTATTTAAATTTATTCTTTATACTCGTAAACTCTTTTTAATTTGGGTTAGATGGGTTTCATCTAGGATTTGACCTCTGGAATTGTGGTAGTATTCGATATTTTACTTGAAAAAGCTGTTAAAGCCTCCTTACCAATTTATGTTGCTATCTGATTACCTTTAATATAGGGCTCAAATAGTCTTTTGGGTTTGATCATCTCAACACATTTATTGAATCTCCTTTGTTAACTCTTTGAGCGAGGTACTGATGTTGTTTCATTTTGATTGAGAGAGGCAGAGCTTTAATCTAAAAGTTATCTTTGCAAATGATTTCCTCCAATCTCCATTTTGAATGGCTAAGTCTGATTACTTTGGCAGTATTTTTAGCATTCCTCTGTCTTAAGAATTTGAGACGATTAAGGTTTAACTACGCTTTAAACTAAATATTGTTATAGTTTTTCAGTCTATAATTTAATGAATATCTTTTCAGGCTGGCATTTTTATTGTGACTTTTAGCCAGTCATGATCGATGAAGCCGGTTTTTATGATTATTTAACCGAAAAATAAGTTTAATTAAGCCTGTCTATATTTCTCACTATCTTTCCAACGCTTTTTTTACGATTCATACTCCCTTTTCTGCCTCCATATAGTAACATGTCTCTTAATTTCTTTGAAGGCTACTTCTATTTTGTAAGATTATCTTTATTAATAGCAAATGAAGAAGTTTAAAGGAGACTATACGGGTCAGTTTTAATTTATTGAACGTCTGCTATTACGCTTGAAGGAACTGAACTTATTTTCTTTTTGTTAATCGTTTATCCTAATGGTTTTTTAGTACAAGATTTGGGCGTGGGGACTGACGGCTTTTTAATTGATATTTAAGAAATGGTTTCATTTATCAGCCCTTTGCGATTTGAGGTTGTCTTCTTTTTCGCTGATAAAGGACATGAATTTTCTTTGGTTATCACTTGGAATTTAACTTTTTTTTGATTAGCGACCTTGGTTTAATTGGTTTTGATTTTAACATCTTTTCCGGTCAATACTGCTTCATTATTTTTGATTTTAACTTTGGATTCTCCTAACACCTAAGGTTCTTTATTTTGTTTATTATCTTGGTGTATAGTTATATAATCGTCTTTGTCTTTAAAGAGGCCGCCATTATAACTTTGAAGTTCATTAACCATCTTTTCGAGCCACTGTAGTTAATTTTGATTTTTTTCCTCCTTCTCGCATGTGTTAGATAGCGGCTATTTACAATTTTCTCGCTATATTTTTTTGAAGGACTGAGCCTGCTGACGATTGTGCCAACTGAATTGTTGTCTTAACGTATTTTTAAGCATTATTGATTATAAAAAATATCAAACACAATAATCAAAACAACAAATCCTCGATACAATACCACTTTCTTATGTGATTTATTTATAATTTATCATAGGATCAAACCACTTTTTCGCCTGTATTTTCACCTTATTCCACTGGTTGCTCGATAATTACTTACTAGTGGATGTGCGCAGTCTCAGTAGATGGAGATTTGGCTCTATTAAATTCATCTCGAGAGAATGGCTTCACAATATTCTTGACATAATAAGCTTTTTGTTTCGATAATTTTTTGCAGGATTTGATGATAACCTTGTCGCCAGTCACACAGTAGTTCGTCTCGTCGTGAACTAACTTGTTTTTATGGGAATACAGCCACATTTGATATTTATTGTTCCAATTCCTTGCACTCACCCGCACTGCGATAGTCTTGTTTATGAGACCATGCCGAATCACAGTTCCGAAAAGCTCATTGCCTGAACCTGCAATGCGAATCATGCCGTTGCAGGCAGGACTGAGTATATTCCAGAGACTCATAACTAATCAATTTATCAATGGTAAAACTGATATTAAACTCGCCACCATATTTAAAATATATTTGTACTTTGAATACTTATCCTTTTTCCAGATAGCAATATAAATCACACCTTCAAGTTCATGAGAAACATGTTTGGATTCTATTCACTTCCCGTTATTTTATTCAACTCCAGGATTAGTTCTTTTATCTATTCGCTTGTTTAGTTATTGATCTTTCGCAAAGATTCGCACTATCGACATTTTAGCTCGTAGAGCTCGAGCACCTACTGGTTTTAGAGAGCGCGATGCAGCTGCTGTCCCAAATCATTTAATTTTTAGAGCTACTATGTCTTTTATTTCAATAGCTTCTGCTTGTCTTTTATCAGGGGTGTTTACACTGCAATTCTTTTGGTGTTTTCTTCTTTTATAACAGCTATGCTCCGTCTTAGATTTTAATTTTTATTCTTGATTTCCTTGAGTCGTTGATCTTATTTACTGTTCTGCATGGATTGCACTGAGTTATTCATATAAAAGGGACTCGTCTTTATCTTCATCTGATTCTTATCGTTTTTTTTTAAGGGTGCATTTTTCAACTCCTTCAATTCCGAGATCAGCTTAATGAATAAATTTTCATTCTATGTTGGAGATTAAATACTTCTTTGACAAAGCTGCTGAGGTTGAGGAATTTGTTTATGATGGGGAAAGCCTTGGGATCTAGTAATTGAGACTTAAGCCGGTCGTATTTTTATTTCAAAAGGGACGGGGGTAGTTATTTCTTATACATTTTAAAATGTATTAGGCTATGAATTAATTTTACAAAATCATCACTAGACATTTGTTCATATTTATATGGATTTCCCAGAGATTTTCTCTTATTCTTGTCATATTTTGACAACATAGAAATGAATAGACATTTATATTGAATATTGATATATATTTACCTTAAAAAGATCG
>Ga0302188_10000219_pt1 | contig 48698 bp, 42 predicted proteins | sample II_Bog_E2_1_FD_198783 | JGI IMG/M metagenome (GOLD analysis project Ga0302188, IMG submission 198783) | Peat permafrost microbial communities from Stordalen Mire near Abisko, Sweden - II_Bog_E2_1 | ecosystem: Environmental > Terrestrial > Soil > Wetlands > Peat | place: Sweden: Abisko... | reverse complement strand
AACCCCAACCCCAACCCCAACCCCAACCCCAACCCCAACCCCAACCCCAACCCCAACCCCAACCCCTCAAATTTTATTATGAAATATAAGTATTATTTACCAATAAAACTGAATAACAATTAGATTGTCATTCTGTCAAGACTAACCTAGTTTTAAATACTAATGATTCTTCATTTCAAATAAACATATTTGAGCACTTGTGAATAGCAATCACTCAAATTATTTTCATATCAGGGTTACTTATCATTGCATTCACCACAGACTCTCTTTTCATTTTTAGAAGCTGTTTCATTCGCTCTTCTTAGATTTAGAGGATTGAGTCTCGGCAAATCTTCATCTACATGAATGTTTGCATCACAGAGCTAGTAACAAAATATGTCAAAGCAATAGCCACCAGCAATTGCTTCCATACTATCTTACTGCTCAGCATTGGATTGTATGACACTCCCAAAATATCCCTGCTGAATTACCCTTGACTTTTTTATTAGAAAGCTTTTCGCGTTGATATATTCATTTCGCTCTTCGGCTAATTCTTAGAATTGGAAGTCTCAGTTTTTGTGCCCACTAAACTCATTTGCTTTTCATAATCAAAGACTATATCATAGTATTCTGGGATATTGTAGGGGTCTACTTCAGATAGAAATACCTAATTCTCCTTCTTAACCTTAATTTTCCCCAAATTAATTTCAGCCAGATAATTATCTTGGTTCAGCTCCAGACCCATTGTCGTGCTGATGGAAGCTATTTTGGGCTCAATTTTAGGATTAAGCAAATCAAATTTATTCTGGGTCAGAATATCCTTTTGAAATGAATCAACTCCCGTTATATCTCTCTCCCTCAACCCTTACATCTTTATTTTTTCATAGGTATCTTCCATGAGTCGAACAGATTCCTTCGTTTCAACCAAAGCATCAGTTGCATCACTTTCAATACTTTCTTCCTTCTTCTTAATCTCACTAAAAAACGATTTGATTGTCGGAAAGAGGGTTTTTTTAATTTTAATTCGGCTGATCATAATCTTTAATATTGAATCAATATTTTTGATGTTTATATTCGTTTTCTATTGACACTTTGGTAATAAAAATCAAGATAAAAGTCCTTGTCTTTATAGTTGGTGCTTCATCCAGAAGGTCAGTTGTTTCAGTTCACTAACTTCTCTCTCCAGTCTTGTTATTTTATCACGGTAATCTTCTTAATTTTTGTGAATTTGTTGGGCGTCGCATTGGTAGTCCATTGATGGGGCTTCTTGCTCCTCCACTTTGAAAACTGGGATATCTTTTTGTTCTTCAATAAAATTGGAGATAGACGGAAGATGGTCTGGTCGTACATTTTCAGCGAGACCTTGCTGAACATGATGAGAGATGACTTGAGTGAAGAGAGATTGTTCGTTGAGAGCTTTAATGGTATGAACGATCTGGCATTCAACGTGATCACAATTTTCGACGAGTTGTCCAAAAAACAGGCACATGATGATTCAATTATAAATTATGCTTCTATATTCTGAAAAAACGGATTATAATATTATTTCACTGGAAATTATCGCCAGTAAAGATCTATCACCCCTACTATCTTTTTTTAGGCCGGCCTCTATTATTTTTTATCTTTCTTATCAAAATAAATTCAAGATTAGTCTCTATCGACAGATCTCTCAAATAACATTATTTTGATAGTTAATTTTGTTATTTTGATGTTAATTTCAATTCCCTAACGGTTTTCTTACATTCTTAGTCATAATGGAATATATGTTTTATCTTTTTGATTTATTCACTATCTAACAATAGCGGTGCTTACCATCATTTTTTTTTTGCTCTTACAAATATTAAGAAGGTTTCTATTGCCTTTGGCACAGCCTTACTGAACTTGTGGCGTTCAACTTGGCTACTCTTCTTAAATTTTGGCTCAAAAAATGGAAATAGTTTCATTTTTTGAACAAACTTTATTTATGCCATCACGCAGAAACTGGACGGAAAAGGTACATATCACCCTATTCAGGAAGATTAAATCTTCAAAAAACTGACAGAGGAATACGAACCTAAGAATTGGGCTGTGATAGCGAAGAGAATGACTAGTGAGTTTGGCTTTAGGAAGAGGTCTGGCAAACAGTGCAGGGAAAGGTAACAATAAATTTACAAAGATGGTACAACCACTTGGTTCCAGGCATTTCTAAGCAAGTGTGGGGGCGAGCCTAGGAAGAGCAGCTGTTGCAGCTTCACAAATAGTTCGGAAATAAGTGGACAGCCATCTCAGAGCGCATGCCAGGAAGGTAGATGACAAGTTATTTAGGACAGATAATTCAATAAAAAACTACTTTTACTCTACCATCAGGAGATCTTTGAGGCGAATGGGAAAGCTTATTGGTTCAAAAAACAGCACTGCTCTGCTTAGAAAAATTAAGCCTTCCACTCTAACAAAAATATTTGCTGAGCCCGAACAACTCTAATAGACTAAATTGCAGTAACTTGGAAATATTAACTCTTTGAATAAGATTTGTGAGAGTGTTCGGGAATAAATAATCCAGTTTTCTTCCTACAAGCCAAAAAGGAGATAATAGCCGGGTGAATAGGAAAAACTCAGGTATTAAAGAGTGTTTTCATTAATTTTGAGACTGAACTAAGTCGAGGAGCATCTGAAGGAGCAGCAGAAGAACAATAAAACTCAGGAGGAGATATTTAAGAGGGATTTCAAAGAAATGATGAATGAACTTAGTCAAGAAAAAGCCGAAGAATAAATTTAATCTTCTTCAGAACATGCTTCAATATCTCATTAGGAATCAAATAACCCAAATATGACTCGTCGACTACGCACTAGGACTAGGCAAATCAAAATAGTCACAAAGCCAGACTATCCTATCATTTTTGCATCAAACCGTAAAGCCAAGATAGTGAGCCCCCAGAAAAAAATAGAAATCACAACTGAACCATTGTTTAAAGATTAATCTAATGACTCCATTGAAGAAGCTATTTTATTTGAGGACCCATCTTTTGAGATTTAACTGCAAGATTAAATCAATTTCCTTCAGCCACTGGCAGAACCAAAATTGCAGACTTCTCCCTCCATCTTCGGGACCCCGCTGAATCAAATTAACTTTTTTAACAGTCCCCAATCCCTGCAATATCAGTTTCTAGATTACTTCAGAGGGTTTACTCCACGGATATATCCATCCAATGCTGTAAATTCATAGCCCCCAATTTGAATCATGCATAAATATGATTGAATTATCTGCTCTGATATTGCAGTAAATTATTCTCAGCAATGATTAATAGCTTTATCATTATCATTTATAACCAATAAATAAAAAATGAAAGTAACAGCAAATCATCATATCATCTTTGTCTCAAAGAATAAACCATATCTTGCTGCTGTGAACGATTCACACTCGGGCTCAGAACCCTTTTACTTAGTTTTACTTTTTCAATTGGAGGCTCAGTAATCCTCCTTCTAGTTGGAAACTCCTCGTAACTGGGAGTTCGAGTTGGACCAGAAAATAATGAACAAGAGCATCCATTTTCTTCTTTTGGATTTTAATCAGACTCGACAACAAAATTTCTTTTTTGATCCATAATCTTCTAGAATCGATTAGCTTGGAGTTCGATAAAGGGAGCATGCAGACTATTTTTGTCCTCGCGTACAATTTCACCGATAAAATCCTTGATTTCCTGCAGATAATCTGCATCTCTTGACTCATTATGAAGCCCCTTGATATACCTTAGCTTCTTCTTATGGTGATTATATTTGTTGAAGAGAGACTCAGAATGGTCACAACTGACTGTAACATCGTCTGGAGATGTCAAGAATAGGACTGGTATTTCTAAATTTGCGACTATTGGCTCCAACTCCAGTTAATCAATTTTGAACTATCCTTTTTCCTCTATTGTGCTTTTAATTATATAGTAGCCTGCTTTAATCATAAACTCTGGAAAGTCTGAATGTTTATGGCCGATTTCCACTGCAAGCCTTGAGAATGATTAAAAACAAGAATCCAACACCAGTCCAATAATATCTCTTTTATATGATATCCAATTGTGGTTCTTCATTAATTCGCAATATTTAATAGCACAAGCTGACCCCATCGATCTCCCCCAAAGGATTATTTTACGAATGTCAAATTTTTATTTTAAACTCTCCACAACGGCAAGCACATCGTACTTTTAGTTGGCCCCAAATGAAATACTGGTACCTTCCGAGTTGCCACATCCACTAAAATCGAAGCTGCAAAAAGAATATCCCGTTTTTAAAATTTAATCCACATAGGCCGTGCCTTAGTTATTTCATTCGTACTTTCCAAACGAGAGCCGTTCATGCTGTGCAGATAGACAATACAGATGTCTTGGTGATGTTTATGATGGCTTTGGTAAAAGCTCGCCTGTAATCTTAAACCTTTGTTGTTAATGATTTGAAAATCTTGTCGCATGCCATATGCACTGAATAGGCTTCCTTTATCATAAGTCAAGTACCAAGGTCATAAGGAGAGTATCGCACTTTGGGAGGACTAACGATTTTTTCACAGATGTCGTCGATAAATTTCATGTTTTTATTTTATAATTCATTGCTAAGTTAACTTGTTTTCATGATTGAAAAGATTTGATTGTACTGATTCATTGAAAATTAATAGAGATAACCACTTTTCATTTAATTATAGCTGCAGTCAATACCCATATTATATTCACAATATAAAAGATGCACATTTGAAATCAATACATTTATAATTATTTGTTGAGATGACTGATTTCACACCTGCCGAAATAGCCAAACTCAAAGAGGAGAGAAGTCTTGCATCCAATCAAATTAACTTCCTTCAGACTCAGATTAGAGAATACGGAGACCAGATAACCAAAGAATAACTAGTCACTGCCTATCGCAATTTCAAATATATGTCCAACCTCCTCGCTGATGACCTTAAAGCCAGGTTTGGCAAAAAGGAGGAGAAACAAATTAGAATAACCTATGATTTGCTGCCCAGTGGCAAGTTTTAGAATTTCTCAGTTGAGGAAGTCAATGAGTGATTGTTAACATTGTGTTTCATATTATTTTATACATATCAATGATCAATAGTGGATGAATATAAGCTATATGACTCTTTGAGATTCGCCTATAAAGATATTTGATTTCAGATAAACTAGTGCTACTATAATATTCGCTATATCATATAATATCTTGCATTTAAACATATCCTCTAAAATGGAAAATAGCTAACTTTCTTACGACGAAAACGACCCCGCAACTCATTAGCTACAGTTTCGATTTATCTATACAGTGCTAAAGAACTTGACGACCTTAAATTGCATCTCATCACTTCTCGTAAACTTAATGCAGATGTACTTGCACTTAAGTATGATCGAGATGGTGAATACCTGGCCCTAGGATGCAAAAACGGAACCAAAATTCTATACAGTCTTCTCGAAAGTATTTTCAAGTGTATTCAGAAAAATTTGTGGCTAAGGTCGAAGACATCAAGGACAACACTATTACAAGTTTGAAGTAAAAAAATATATATTCAGATGGCGACCGACAGGGGAAGGCAAAAGCAAAATACTTGTGACAGCTGACTCGTAATTATAACCTTAAATAGAGGTGGTTATATCAGTTTTTATCACGTGCCCACACTCAAGGCAATCTTTACTATTCCTTAAATAGACAACTCAATTCATTCCATTGATTTTTCTTACTCAGGTAAGCAGTTTGCTTCAGGCGGTAAAGATTTCCACATCCGCGTATATGATGAATGTATACGAGTATTAAATTAGAAACAAAAACTGTGTCCTTGGATTTACAACCCGCGGGCTGGAACAATGTTGGACATGATAATCGAGTATTTGCAGTCAAATATGTTGATGAGAATACTCTAATCTCTGGAGGATGGGATAGTGTAGTGCATATTTGGGACCTCAGGCAGGGTCGCAGCGTCAGACATTTCTATGGCCCCAATCTGTCTGGAGAATCTCTTGACTATGAAAATGGGATGATTTTAGCTGGCTGCTACTCGGCTCAGCATCAGTTGCAAATGTGGGATATTAAAACTTTGCAAAAAATTGAGGAAATAGACTGGACTGGTGGCAATATTGACGATGCCGAGTACCTCTACACGGCTTCTTACAGCAAAAGAGATCCCTCTATATTTGGAGCAGGATCAACAGGTGCTAACAGTGAGGTGAGATTATATCAATAATAAGTGTATAATTCACACAAGCACAAGCTGAAAGCCCGCATTACTGGTTTAGCCCAAGGGTGCTTCAGTCTAGACTTTTCTAACAAATTTAACCAATTTGCTTTCAGTACTCCTCATCATGGGTTATACATCTACGAATGGAATAAGAAGTGATTCGTATGCTTTTGATTGACTTAATTATCAAAAAATATAGATGATCACTCCTAAACTGAAAATATTTTATACTATTCAAAGCCAATGTGGCTTAAATTCATAAATATTGGTGAGTGATGACATTTGGATAAATTGATAATCAAACAGTAGTTTTGATTTCATTACTGAATCGATCATCACAAAAATAGAATATCAACTTCTCACTCTGATTTTGATTTCTCCACTATCCGGCGGAACTGTGATCCCAATCTCTACTAAATGCGATTCCTATTTATTTGTTCAAATGCTCATACAAAATGTGTTATTGCTGGCCTTATGACCCAAATCACATAATATCTTAAATTTACAAGTATTACTAGATTTTCAAATTATCTCTACGATTGAGCCATAATAAGTTTCATATTATTTATTGTTGATTTTGACTTATATGCTTCCCTTAAACTGATTTATATTATGTTGCCCATCAAAGAAACGGTTATACAATTTGATCTTCAACACCTGTCATTTATAACATATTTCTCTTAGATGCATTTAACAGCTTCACAAATGGCTCATTCTTATTTTTTTGAAACAGGGGCGGTACTCGCAGGATCCAGAGTTTATCCTCTCGATTTTCATGATACATATATATGGAAACGCCAAATCTTCCTATATTTAATTTTACGGTGATTATTGCACTCAGCACTACCCATGCCCGTCAGAAAAACTTGGACTGAGGAGGAAGATAAAATACTTCGACTTTTTAAAGAGTAGAGACTCTAAAAAAAATGGAGCCTAATAGCCAGAAAGATGGATGAAGAGTTTGGAATTAAGGGACGCACCGGCAAACAGTGCCGAGAGAGGTATAATTAGCTTAAGGCAGATATCATAACCACTTAGATTCAACCATTCTCTCGAGTGAGTGGACTGCAGAAGAGGATGAGAAATTATTCATGCTTCACGGGTAAGTAGGCAACAAATGGTCTCTAATAGCCCAACACATCCCAGGCCGGTATTTTTTTGGTGATAAAGCTCTGACAACTGTGTTAAAAATCATTTTTATTCAAGACTACGAAAATCTCTTCGAAAACTCAATAAAGTTATTCAATAGCAGTTTTGCAAAGAATACAAGTAGATTAAGATTGATCTCCTATATAAAATCATTTAAATTGCGGAGGAGCGCTTTGGGAGTAACTCCAAAATCGACGAAATCTGGGCCTTTTAGTGCTTAAGTAACTCACTACCGATTTAGATATCAAGAATCGACTTCTAAGATATGGATTTGAAGATAAATCTGAGTTTTTGGACATATCCAGACAGTTGATTGAAGACATCAGCACATTTTAAAAAAATATGAGGAAAACAAACAAGGGAAAAAAATAGCACAAAACATCGACTCAAACGCTATGTTCGAGGGGGTAAGGGAAGGAGGTAAAGACGGAGGAGGAACCCTTTCTCGATATTTTTCGTAGAGTTTGCTAATAAGTGATGCTAGATTCTAACTGATTTGTATCTAATATGTAGACTCTGTCTTTAATCTAATTGAACGAGTGATGGATAAAAACATCATAAAAAGTGGGGCTGAAAATTAGGCTCAAGATCGTAGGTATAATAATTTAATGACGGAAAGAAAAGTTTGGGGAGAGAAGGAGGATAAGATTCTAAAATATTTAAAGTAGGAGAGGGGAGAGCGCAAATGGGCCACAATTGCACGCATTATGTAGCAAGAGTTTGATATTCCGGGTCGAACTGGCAAGCAATGTCGTGAACGGTAGTTAATCTTCTATGCAGTTATCATAATCACCTTGACGCTAACATTGTTAGCAGTGGGTGGACAGAACAGGAGGAGGAGCTTCTCTTTGAATTGCATGGGGAAATGGGTAACAAATGGTCGTTGATCGCCTTAAAACTGCCAGGCAGGTTATATGTTCTTTATACAGAGCTGATAATTGCGTCAAAAATCACTTTTACTCAAAATTACGCAAGGCACTGAGGAAATTAAATAAGATTATCGAAGAATATTTTCCTAACGAGTTTAGTATCATCAAAACTTCAATTCTATCGTAAGTCATCTAAATTACGGAATCAAAATTCAAAATGAACTCCAAAATCGACTAAGAATTGGCTGACTTCTGCAATGGTACTATTCAACTGATTTAGGAATTAAAAATAGGCTTTTTAAGTTTTAATACACAGATGGAGAACCAATTGAGGAATAGACATTGGTAGAAGCTAAATCCTTAATATAGGATATTGATTCTTTAGGCAAAGACTTTAATAAGGGTCATAAATCAACTAAACGATAGAATTAAAAGTTGTATCGCACATACCTCAAACCACCCATGGCTAAAAAGTCCTCGCAAAATTCTGGAAGCTCATAAAATAGTGACGAGAATTCTTCGATTCTTTAGTCCAGCAGTTTAGTGTCCTCTTGTAGTGACTTGAGTTAGTATGACCAAGTAGAAAAGAAAAAGCCAGCAAGTAAATCCACTGGTCCACGCAGTCAAGGATAATTTTCACGGCACAACTCTGACAGAGAGTTGATTCCAAGTGATGACAATGACCGAGTGCACTACAATAAACCAGAAAGATAAACCTAAAAAAACGGGAAATTAGTAATGTAGGTCTAAAACTTTGAATAGGTGCACTCTTGGTTAGTGTAAGAGCAGCCATAAAATCATGAATTAAAGTAGTTTCACTATAACGATATGTTCGATGAGAGTCCGTTGATGGCGAGGATACTCGGGCCACCCATGGATTAGGAGCCTAATTTATTGTTTTCAAGAAAGAGATCAAGCGATGATGAAGATATTTAATTCAAGGAAGAGCACGACTGATCATACTGATATTAATCTTAATAAACATCAATCATTTATAAGGCCAGCCATGCTTTATTACCACCAGAAACTCATCTACCATAAAATGAAAAAAGTTATCAACGAATTTAGCCAATTAGCAGCTGGATAACAAATAACAAATAACAATTTTACTGTTTCAGTCAGCAACAAATTAAATAGGCTTGGAAGGCTATCTATTCACCGGAAAGTATTATATCCTATAATTAGTGCAAATCAGGTTTGGATGATCAATTATTTCCTTGACCACCCACCTGCTCAATGACTACGTCGATTTCGTCACCGTTTTCCATATTTAATTCTTTAGGGGTCTAGGCTTCGGTAAGTCTTTCTCCGTCAAATAGGAAGCGTACGTTATTTGCATTGAGCTAAATATCACGAAATATACGCTCTAGTGTTGACAGTAGGTATCCATTAGTTTTTTAAGCATGGTAGTATTCTTGATTTTAAAGAAGACATCTTCTCCATCCTTAGTTACATTATCACTACTTGATTCTTGACTTTGAGGTTTATTTGTTCAGGGACAGTTGCTGTAGATGTCATCAAACCTAATAATTATAGATATAAGTATAAGTATAAGTATAAGTATAAGTATAAGTATAGCGGAATTTATGGTAAAAGGAGATGCCTTCCAAACCGGTCAATAGTCTTAAACAATTTAATAATTTGGTGAGTTTTCGATTAGCAAAATAGTTAAAGATTGGTTTGATTTTAGAATTCATAATAGTTTCTAAAGAAATACATGAATTAACTCAAAGCATTTATAGAGGAGAAAGATTATTGCGAGTAACTTTTGCTTTATTCAGTGAGGCAGACTTGCTTATTTGCGAATACGCACGCTTCTAATCTTTACAATTTCAGGCCGAGATGGACTATCTGCAGAAATGGCTCTCGGATGATACGATCAGTCCCCTCATCATAACGGGCGACCGTGAAACAGGCAAGAAAAGTCTGATTTGCGCCTTCCTTCGGGAAAATAAGAATAATCACGGCGAATGGTTGCATATTGCTCACTTTGGATCTGTAACACCTGTCTACTCACATATTCTCTATAAGATCATGGTCGAATTAAGGGTATACTTTTGAGCGACTTAGACTCATTTCAAAATTGAGCAGCGAGTGGATCTAAATGAAGAAAAACTGCGCAGGTACTTTAAATACTGGCTGGAATTAACTTCTGATTTAATAGAAAAGTAGTTTTTAGGATATGGCCGACAGGAAGTGCCCAAGGTAGTCATTGTTATCGAGGGCATAGACGAATGCATTGACCTCAAGGGAAATTTAGTCGAGCCACAGTTTTGGTTGCCCAGCGAAATACCTCGAAATATAAAACTAATAATTTCTACTAAAAGTATCAATGAGGATCTTATGAAAAATGCAACCATTTTACGCCACCATATTTCACAAGAGAGGAGCAACAAAATAATTGGTAATTATCACAATAGAGTTGTGTCTTTGCACAAAGCCAATAGTTAGCTCTCACTATATGAACTTCAAATTGTTAATCAGATGATCCAAATAAAGTCTAACTTCGAACCTGTATCAACTGATTTCAAGAATATTATCAGTGAGTATATAACGAGTTCTGAAAGTATTGGACTTACTTCTGATTAAATCAAATCGTTGCTCTATATTCTGAGTCTCACTAGAAAAGGCCTCAAGACGAGGTGGATTCAAAAGATAGTAAATCTAACACATGATAAATGGAGTCTATTTTTAAAGCATTTTGCTTTTTTTATCCTCGAACAGCAAAATTATTTCATAATCTGCAATAAAGCATGCCGCCTAACAATTTGCCAGTTAACTGATCCCACAGGAGAGAAAATTAGAACCTACCGTCAGGCGATTGCCCATTCAATTCGAGCAGAATCTTTACATTTGAGGGGCATGTAAGAAAGCGTGTATCAGTTACTGCTGAGTGAAAGTTTTATTGAATTAAAAGAAGTGATCAGTCGAGTTGATAACTTCATTATGCTCTATACTCCCTTAAGTAAGGATTTGCTTTGTCAGTGCTGGGTTAAATTATAACAATTGGAACAGTACGACCCTGTTTTCTAGTACAATCGAGCCATTGAAGCCTTTACTTCACATTACTATCCCAAAGAAGAAGACTTATATCGCATTATCTTTCAGTTGTGTATGTTTTTTAAGGAGTATTCTTAATTTTAAAATGCAAAAACTCCAGAGTTTAGGCATCCTCTTATCAGAGGATAAATTGATCAACTTCAAGACATGGGCATGTATGATGAGCTCAAGGTCTTAGCTATGGTAGGCAAGTGTAAAAGTTACAAACTTAAACCTCTTTAAAAGATGTCAGCGACCAAGATCAAAAGAGAAGCACTTAAAAAGGAGGACTTCAAAAGAAAAAAAGAAAAATTATAAAGGTAATCTGCAACAAAAACCAAAATTGGTTCTGGAATCATTAAGGGTGAGGAACCTCATTCGAAGCATAAAGATAGTGAAATAGTCAAAAATTAAATTGAATTGACGCCTTAACGTCCTTCAACATAATAGAACGCCAAACTTGCTGTAGTTGAGCCGGTGGCCAATATATAATAGCTCAATGTGAGTATAGCCACCAACCAATAGAAATTTAAGCAATTTTTCACGACCTCCATGAAGGTATATCTTTAAAATTATTTTATGCCAATGAAAAAAATATTTACCAAATAAAAATAGCTATCTTTTGAATCTTCGGACAGCGATAATGATGAAGAGTCCTTAAAGGAAAAAGGAGAGCGGGACTTCAAGTTTGATGCTTAAAAGTATAAGTAGTCTTTGATATTAAAGAAATTTAAAGAGTATCTCGAATAAAATTATCACAAATCTGGAGAAGAGGTCAGTTGCTACTACTATAAGCAGTGGCTGTGGCTGCAGTTTCCTTGGCTCTGCCAAACAGTCAAGCATGTCTATTCTAATATGATCAAATAATGCTTGCCTGGATCCATTCATTTTATGTCTCCCCTCAAGGAGTTTACACTCATACGAGAAGTTATCAAAATTACCAAAAATGCAAAGGAAAATAAGATGGGTATCTTTACAGAAAAGAAAATTGAAATATTGCCGCTGAAGTATTCAACGGCTAAGTAATAGCTGCAGCGATCAAAATATACTCGAAGTGGAAACCTTCAAAACTCTGTTTGCTATACAAAAAGGAGTACTTTAGAAGATGATAAGATCTCAAAGGCAACTCTAAGTATCAGCAAGCTTTAGGACGAAATCCTCAAATAAAGACAGTATTATTAAGACCATTTTCGATTAAAATATGGACAATAATCAAGAATGCTCAAGAACCAGAGCAGCATGCCAAACCTCAACATGTTTGTTACTCAACATGAAAAATAATCTCGCATGCTTCCTCTTTTAAACAAATCTAAATTTTGTAATGAAAATACCACGAGAAAGATATAAAAATAAAACACAAAGGATTCTCGTGACTTTACAATGGTAATTCGTAGATACAACGAAATTAAGCATGAGAATGATATGCTCATTATCAAGATCGAAGAAATGAAGAAAACCACTCTCATGCAGGTGGATAAAAGCAAAGAGTAGCAAGCTCAACTTTCTAACCGCATTAAGGAGTTAGAAGCGAAAAAGAACAATTTAGTACGCAATTTCAGCGCACAGTAGGAATTGGAAAAGAAACTTGAAGTCATTATCAAAGTATGCGATCTGAACAAAATGTATGGGTCTGAAAGTGAATATTTAAGCACCTATCTAGGAAGTCTAAAAGAAATGATCTTACTATAAGAACAAAGAATGAAAGAAATTAAAGATAAAATTACTTTATCAGTTGAAAATGGTAAAGTTAACATTAAAGATCTAAGGACTAAGAGGAAAGCACTGAAAGCTTCTCACTAAAATACACCTTTTGCAAATGTAGAAGTGGACCCTACTCATCATCAGGGTTTATCTATTCCTTTGGAAGAAATTTAAGAGGAACTAAAATAACAGATTATGAGAGTGGGAAGGGCGAAAAGTAAAAATATTAAAAGTAAAAAATAAATCTGTGTCAGTTCAGAAGATTATGACATTTTGGAAGGTCAACTGGGAATCATTTTTGGCTCACCATAAAATGAGTAAAAACTGTCATCTTTTGGTGATTTAATGGACAAAAAGAAATAGTTAAAAGTGAAAAATTTATAATTGGCTAAAGATTATGAATAAAAAAAGTAGAGGCTTGAATTTTTACGATCATAGATGAAAACTTTGAAAGAAGGAAAAGCAAACGAAAAAGCTTTAAAAACGGCTTCAAACCTGATAGAAAGAAAAAAATAGTTACTACAACTTAAACATAGAAATGAACTTCTTTCCCATGCTATTGAAACCTTAGAAAAGTTCAAGAGTGATTGATTTATCTTAGTTTTCTATTCATCAGTAAAAATGAGTATTTTAATTTTAATTGATGCTTTGAAAGTCTTTTCATATAAATCGATTGATGGATAAAGAATCATCTAAATTCAAATTCCTCCTTATATTTCATGACCACTCACCAAAGCAGCCTTCAGTCTCCATAGAGTATGATAATCAGGAAGACCCCCAGGCACTATTCTTGAGGCATAACTCATGATCTCTTTGGCAACTAGTTCTTGAACTGTTCCTTCGATGGGTATGTATTTGCACTCAGAAGCAGCAAAATGGCAGCACATAGATTTTCTATAGCCAGTTGATTTGTTTTAACTTGAGCCATGAATTAGGAGAGGGTGGAAAAAAACAATATCTCCCTTCTTCATTTTGAGATCAATTCGATTGTCTTCAAATTTTTCATACTCTTTTATTCCAAAGTAAGCTTTATTAACATTTCCATCCCATTATGGATAGGAATGATCATAAAATCGGCCAGCATGAGTAGTGGGCAGGATATTTAAGCTCCCATTTTATTTGCTTGTATCTTCAAGAGCTGCCCAGGCCGCAACAATGTTGTCTGCTGGTCCAAAGGGAAAATAAGCCAAATCTTGATGAAATGGATGTCTTGAGCTTCCTCCCATTCCCGGAGGCTTATTGATAAACATTGTGTGAACTGATTTAATATTATCCCCACAAAAACTCTTCAAATAGGGTACTAAATCAGGGTTAGTGCAATAAGTCTGAAGGACATCATCCATTTGAAAATCTTGTAACTTGGTGATATTAGCCTACCCATTCAATATTTTCCCTTTATTTTTTTTGACAAGCGAAATGTCTCTCACAATCTGCATGCCAGGAATTCTTGATAAAAACAAGCTTACCTCTGGATTTTGTTGTCACAGTACTCTAAAAATCTTTATCTCCATCTCTCAATATCACTCTACTTTAAGAACTACCTCACGATAATGTATCCATTTTTTTAATAAAATTACCTTTGCTCTAAGGTCAAACAACCTTTGTCAGTCGTATATTTGAAGGAACGATTCCCCAAATTGCTTTTTAGCATTTGCAGTCGTTACATCAATGACGTAATAATGGAATAATTATATATTGGTAGTCATCCAAATAGGGTTCTTATATATAATCAGGGTTACTCAAAGTCATCAAGTATTTTAACTATCACTTCCAAACAAAATATACTGTCAATTACTCATTAATTATGTGCTACTGAAAACAAAACTTTAAAACTCAAAGGATTTATTATCAGCATTATATTAATAAAACACAAAAAATATATTGAAACTACAAACTACAAACAACAAAATCCTCATACTTTTATCATAAGGACGCCGTCAAATTTTATGAGATATTAACAATAATAATTGTATTAAATAACTTTTATATTATTCCTGGTGGAGGGAAATATCGATCATACCTGAATTCATTCATTCTTTTTCATAAACATATGTCCATCCCTCAAGCTACTTATTTCCAGAAGTTGAAGTGGAATCCCCTGTTCCCCATTTCTTGGGAAGCTCATTTGGATTATATGCTTTATACTTCAATTTATGCTTGTCTATAATTGATTTTATTGGTGAGTCCATTTTCATATCCTCCAATGCTTTCCAATCAAACTTAGCAGATGTGAAAAATTTGTGCTCTTTCATTTCATGCCAGCCTTTATACCCTAGGCGCTATTTTGGATTGAATTTGAGCAGGTCATCAATAAAACTCTTGAGCTCGTCGCTGATCGCTGGATTTTTCCAAGTTCTGTTTTGCTCTGCAGCCTTGACTAATCTTTTCACTTTTAATCGATCCTTGATTTCTTGACCGGAGAAAGGTGGACTGAAGTTGGACATTTCATAAGCGTATATTCCTATCGTCCAAAAATCAATTTCTTTGCCATAACCCTCTTTCAGAACCATTTCGGGGGCATAGTATATATTAGTTCCAGCTTACGTTTTGCTGAGCTCTTCATCCCTAATTTCCTTTGCCAATCCGAAATCAGTTAACTTCACGTACCCATCATCAAAAATTAATACATTTTATGGCTTTAAGTCACGATACATTATATTCTTTTTATGAAGTTGCTCCATTCCCATAATTAAGCATGCTAGGATGAATCTCACAGCCTTTTCTCCTGCTGCTTTGAAATCTTCCACCCTTTTAGACCCTTCGCAGATAAGAGAGTAAGTGTCTCCGCCTTGTGCCCACTCCATGACAAAATACAGAAACTTTTCATCCCTAAAAGCATAGTACAATGAAGTGATAAAGTTCGATTTTGATTCTTGCAAAATTTTCTTCTCGAGTTGTAGATTAGTAGTAAGTTTTTTCTTGATAATTTCAGACTTCAGTACTCTCTTAATGGCATACTTTTCTATTATACCTTTATCCTTGTTTTACTTAAGTTCAGCCAGGAACACCTAGCCAAATCCTCCACCTCCTATCTTGCAGTTAATTTAAAAATTCTACCACTTGATTGATTTTTTATCAACGGGCGGAGGGTAGCAATTTTGAATTTCTACAACTACATCCTCCTCTTTTTTGTCTTTCTTAAGATGATCTTTGCTCTTTGATCGCTAATGGTCCCGCTTATCGCTTATATCTAGTTGCTACTGGCCACCTTTTTTCCGTTAAGGTTGATTTGCACTCATAGGAATAGGCACATCTTTCCTATCCTTATTAGGAGGGAGAGGATCTCTGGAATGAGACTTTTTAACAGGGTCATCTCCTTCACAGCACATCGAACTAATTGCTCCCATATAAACAAATTCAGAAAATTAATTGTAAGAGCATAAAATTAAATAATTTCTATTTGTTTTAAAAGCTGATATTTACTGGTAAATCAGGAATCAAGAGGAACTTCCTCACTGAAATGAGAAGGGTCGAAATACAGCACAAAATCTGTGGTGACCTGAGTTTTAGGCATTTCTCGAGTTATTGTGGGGAAATTAGTTCCAAAAGTAAAAGTGTTGATGAGCATTTTCATTGCTTAATTAGCTTTCCACATCGCCAGGACCACGTTATTGACGTAATAGTTGCCCACTGGCTCAAAGGCCATGTTTACTATATCAGCCTAAATAATCTTAAATGTGAGAGTCCTGGTTGTAGCTGCTGCTTGGATATAATACTTATTTTTACTTGTGAATTTAAGTATCTGAGTCTCTACTCCATTCCTATTGGTTCCCTTCATGGTGCATTTGTATGTAATATCAAGACTATAAGAGTTTGCGTCAAATTACCGAGCAGAGAAGAAACGTAGTCCATCTTTTTGGGCCGTACAATAGCCATCAAGAATAGCCCGTGGCGAAAATGTCAGATGCAGATTATTAATCAAATCGAATAGATCCCCAGCATAGAACTGGAAGGCGTTTGTTTCCCAATTCTGATCGAGAACGCTATCGAGCCAGCCGTTTGAGTGCACATATCTAACCACATATTCGTAGAGGCAAGTTGAGTAAAAGTTCTGAGACCCACCATATACACTGCATGCTAAAATAAATACTCGAAGCTCCAATGCTGTTTGGGAACGGACACATTACAGTTGGCATCTTCCCAATTCTAAATTTTAGTGACAAAATATCTATAGTAGCCATCTTCAGGTGAAATTCCAAACCCATAAATTTGATGGATGATATTCATCTTCATTTAACCACGAGTGTTGTGGTAAGTGTAATTAATACGTTACCCGTATATCTCGTGATTTAGAGATTCGTTCAGGGCTAATGGAAAGATCTGATTAAAGATTTGAAGTATTTGACTTTTAAAATTAGCAGGCTCAATACTTGTGGTGGCATTGTTAAGCATCTCCTCAATATTCGAGGCGTCACTTTAATTGAATGGATCCATTCGCTTTAACTTCATTTGGTTTTCTTTCAAAGTTAAGTTTTCCACTCCTTTAGAGACCCAGCAAAGGAATCCCTCATTAAAACCAAATCCCTTGGAATAGGTGAGTGGATCTGACAAAACCGATCCTAAATAAGCAATACTTTACCATAGGCAGAGCCGGTGAAGTTATTCCTATTCTCGATCTTGGTGTAATTAAATTTGTAGGTGAACTCTACTCTTCCACCTGTGACTTTGACTACTTATTTGAAAGGGATAGTGACATTTTGCTTGCCATCATTGTAGTCTGTACCGATGACGATATTATCCAATATATAAGTGATTGCCGAATGATTGTAAGTTGTGCTTTTGACTCTGATCTGGGATGTAATTTTACTAAGTGCTGTATCAACTTAGGCGGTCCTCCCTAATCCGTGAGGAGACTGGAAATATGATTCGGTTTCATTGGGTTCATCGGGCGCTGAATGTGTGAGATAGATTAGTAGGATCGAAATCAATAGTATGTATATGCTGCCTTTCATTCCTCCAATATTATGATATGATAGATTTATCTTCAATAATTGCTCTAATGATAAGTCTAATTGATGAATTATCTTTCAAGATATCAGACACAATATATTTATTTCGGAGAGTATTTGATTGAATTTCACTCATAAGTAAGCATATAAAAGGTTCCTTTTTATATTTAATTCAAATATTTTTCAAATCAGGCATGAGCCTATCAAGAGTGGAACAACTCAAACAGGAAAACACGCACCTCAAAGAAAAGATTGCTCTGTTTAAGAATCATCAAAATTCTGGCAACCTTAAAGGCGAAATTTAAAAGTTTGTGGAAGAGTCTAAGAAAAATCTTAATTAAATGAATCGCAAAATAGTGGAGGAAAACTCAAAACAGAACGAAATTCTGCATGCTTTGACTGCCAACTACGAAAACGTACTTAAAAAACAAATTGAACTGCTCACAGAAAACAAGACTCTGTCAGAACAAAAGGAGTCTCAAGATAAGATCTTCAATGAAAACATCTAAAAGTTGACGCAGGAGTATGAGGGACAGATAAAAGAGTTCGAAAATAAGGTCAAAGCCAACGTGAAGAAATTGCAGGACCTGAGTGCAGGCAATATGATTAACAGACTTCTACGCAATAACAGGTTCAAGCAGGCCATGCAGTAACGAGGATGCTCTTTGTAGTCTCTTGAAAAGCAAAATTAGTTAGAAGAGATCAGCATTGAGGTGGAGTAAAAATAAAAATAAATTCAAGAGGCCGAGGGCAAATCCGCAAAATTGGATGAGGAGCTATCCAAAATGCATGAGCTTATTGATACCATGAAGAGTTTACTCTAAAATATGATGAAAGAAAAGGAAAATATTCTCAAACAGAACTCCGTCTTGAAAGAAAAATTGAAGCAGAGCTAGTAACTCATTGGCAGATTATTAGGGGCCGAAGTAAGAGAGGACAAAGACGAAGAATAAGCATAAGAAGAGGATGAGGATGACAAGGAACCATAAGGAGACGAAGATAATTAATAAGAAAAGCCTGATTAAAAAGCAGAAGAGAAAGGCAGCGAAGTAGTCTAATCTGATAAGCCATCAAGTTGATCAGCATATAAAATCCACCATTAGCATATATTTTATAATATTTTTATCAACTAAGCTACTTGTATCTTTTTGGAATCATTGTCTGATCATATGACGATAATATTGGATATTAATTCTATCTTTCATGGCCAAAGGAACTTTTGTTCTAAGTGCACTTATCCCGAAAAATGCAGAGCAGAAGAGAAGAGTCAAATTTAGAGACTCTAGCGTCCGTTACTTCGTCATTTTACTCGCCATACTCGTGGTATTTTTTTACGAATACTGCTTTGACAATCCAAGTGTATCTATTCCTTAATTCAGGCATTAGAAGAGTACATTGAACACAACTATGAGCATTAAGAACATGAAGAGCTGGGAGAGGCAAAGTTTAATCTGCTATACTCAGTATACTCCTTTCCCAATATTGTCATCCCCTTTATAGGCGGCACACTCATCGATAAATTCGGAGCAAGGATTGTTTTCATATTTACTTGCCTCTTCTGCGTGCTTGGACAATTTGTATTTAGCGTAGCTGGACTTTATAACATGTTTATGCTGATGTTAGCAGGGAGAGTCATATTCGGGATTGGTGGATAAGTATTGCAAGGAGCACAAAGTACCATCATCAGCAATTGGTTTAAACCGCATTAGCTATCCGTATTAAAAAGATTTATTCAGATGGCCCTCGGGATATGCGTCAGTTTCCCCAAACTAGGTAGTGCGCTCAATAGCTACCTTACACCCATCCTTGCCGCCCACTTTTAAAACGACAATCCAGATAACTACGAAACAGTTGGCTATCCAATGTTCGTCGGTTTCTTTGCAATGTGTTTAGGCCTGTTATGCGCAATCAGTAGATCTAAATTTACAAAGTTTTATGGAAGATAGATCGAAAGAGCGAGCTTTAAGAAAGAATAATTCACGAGTCCGCACTTCTAAGTTCATCATAAATCAATAAAGCCAATAAAAAATAGTTCTCGCAATTGACTGGACAAGATTTTTTAAAAGGGTAGTCTGTAAGAATTGAGTATACTTCAATCGTAGGGCATACAGAGCCTGATAACCCTCATTAAACCGCGGAGGAAGGAGAGCATATTAATTTTAGAGACATATTAAAGCTGCCTGGTTCTTATTGGCTTTTAATTATTGTCGCCACTTTAGCCGAAACTTTATTCATTCCATTTTTGGATAATGGCAACAAATACTATGTCGAAGTATTCAAAGGAATTTAAAGCCCATAAGAGGCAGGCATATATTTAGTGATCCCTTATCTGGTTGGAGCATTACTGGTGCCTCCTTTGGGATATTTAGCTGAGAAAGTTAAAAAGAGGAGTTATCTAATAATATTGAACTGTTTCTTCTTTTTTCTTACCTATCTTTCCATGTTTTATGCTTAAGCCAATTCACAACTCAGATCAGAAGAATGGATTCGGTGGGTCCCTGTATCCATTATGGGAATTTCAATTGCAATGTTTTGTGCCATCATAATTCCGACATTACCTATGCTTGTGAGTCCGAAACAACTAGGAACTGCTTTTGGATTGATGGAGGTCATGCAAAATCTGTTTTTAGGAGTATTTCCAATTATAATAGGAGCTATTCGTGGAAGTGTGTAGGACAATAAACTTTTAGGCTTTCACTATGAAACAATGCTTTTATTCTTAGTAAGTTGTCTACTTTTAGGGGCTTCTTTCATGTTGAAATCAATTGATTTGACATCCGGCTCTAAAATTGATGTTAAAGACTTCCGCAAGCAATACATTCAAAAGGTTTTGAAGGAAGAGCAGGCAGAATATGATTGATTTTTTATATAATAAAATACGATTGACAATCATCATACTACTCATCCAATCAGTTCCATTACTCTTGATAAGTTTTTCTTCAGATTGGCATTTAACATCTTAATGGGAAAGCAATTATAAATAGCATTATTGAATGCTTGCTTCTGTTGATTAAAAATAATAAATTTATTACACAGAAAAACCTAAACTATCTTCAATGTCAGTAGTCATCAAAGTAGAAGAGTTTTACGAGGATCTTTCCACTGCCCTGTCGCTCATCAAGAAAAAATTAAAAAATATGCTCAACTAGCAAACTGAAACTGGACTATTAAAAAACTAAAGGCAGATGGAAGAGTCGATCCTATCTACGAAATGCGCAGAGTTGATTTCAAAATATAAGTGTGCAGTGATTACTCAGATGTAGATGATAAAGTAAAAGTGCTGCTATTCAGTATAATGAACCGCTTCCAGTGCAGAGTAAAGGAGATAATAAAACAGGTGGGCACCTGCATTCCCAAAAATAAGATACAACTGCTTATACTAACTAAAAAAATATAGATTTTAATTTTAAAAATAGTTACGTTTTAAAATGCTGCCTTTATCATCACGTCACTCCTCGAAATGATAAACAACTCCAATTTAGTAAGCAATAGTCTTTTGAAAATAAAAACACCTTCGAGGGCACAGTAAAAATAGTTGAATAATCAATGCCAATAAACAATGATGCAATACGCTTCTAAGGATATAGTTAAATCTGTGTGCGAGGCAGAGATAATGTTGAATCATACATAGAAATATGATGTGATTGATCTTGATAGGCAATATTTGAGAGGAAAATACTTTGATCTAAAACAAAATTAAGAATCAGCTACAAATTAGCAAATGGGCAGGAATAAAATTATTAGTCAAATTATAGGCACATATGAGAAGTAATATGCCAGATATCAAACCAAAAATAATTGTGTTTCATAAGATGCACAGAGGAAATAGATAAAACCAATTTCATGGTAAATACGAACCATAGAATCAGAAAATAGCAATTTATTACAAAAATCACCAAAGAGGATTAAAGCAAGTCGATCAGTTAATTCCAGCAGAAATTAGATGAATAGAACATATTTTACTATTAATAATGGTAATAAATCGGAATTAACTCAAAGGGAGTAATTCACCTTAAGGAGTGTCGGCGAGGAGAAGCACAGAGAAAAAACGAAATATGGAGTGAAAGTCACCAATTTTATTTTGAATGATAATGCAAAAGGCAAGTCTTCGAAGATGGAGGAAATAAATGTCTAGAGATGGCGATTCTTCAAGAAAAGTCAAGATCATCTAAAATATCGCTACAAGTATCTATACCAGAATCGGCACTCCAACTCCACTACTCACTCCTTTAAAAACAAAGCTATTAATCCAGAGATAGTCTTTAACACCATTAACTATGCATGAGGCAATATTCTCATACATTTATAAAACTGTGTCTAACTTAATATTAGACTATCTTTTTTAAAAATATTTAAATCAGCTTATTATTTAATGGCCACACAACTAAAGGTATCAGTCCCTACATTTAGATCTAAGAAGTTAGGTCAACCACAAAATCGCAGCGAATTTCCACTCATACTCACATCAAGGGGCTTGGCCTTAAGGAAGACGGAATTGCCAACGAAATTTCGCAAGGAATGGTGGGACAGGCATTGGCGCGAGAAGCAGCAGGAGTTGTTGTTGATCTCATAAAATCTAAAAAAATGGCAGGTCGTGCTTTATTGTTAGCAGGACCACCCGGAACTGGTAAGACAGCTATTGCTCTTGCTATTGCTCAATAGTTAGGCCCCAAAGTGCCATTTTGTCCAATGGTTGCTTCCGAGGTGTTTTCCTCAGAGGTGAAAAAAACTGAAGTGTTGATGTAAAACTTCAGAAGATCGATTGGTATAAAGATAAAAGAAACTAAAGAAGTGTGGGAGGGAGAAATTACCGAACTGAAAACATAAGAAAGAGATGATTTGGCCTCAGGCAATAAGATAGTCACGAGTGTCATTATCACCCTTAAAACATCAAAAGGAACCAAACAGCTTAAACTTGATCCTTCCATCCACTAAAATTTGACCAGGGAAAAGTGTTCGATAGGAGATGTCATTTATATCGAAGCATCAACTGGAAACGTCAAGAGGGTGGGAAGATGTGATGCTTATGCCAGTGAATTTGATCTTTAAGCTGAATAATACGTACCTCTTCCCAAGGGCGATGTACACAAGAAGAAGGAAATTGTCCAGGATGTGACTCTTCATGATTTGGATATGGCCAATGCTCGTCCTCAGGGGGGAAATGATTTCATGAGTTTGATGGGACAGGTGATGAAACCCAAAAAGACTGAAGTGACCGAGAAACTGCGAGGATAAATCAACAAAGTTGTCAATAGATATATTGATCAAGGAGTGGCCGAATTAGTCCCAGGAGTTCTCTTTATTGATTAAGTACACATGCTAGACATCGAATGCTTTACCTTCCTCAACAGAGCGCTTGAATCAACCCTAGCTCCCATTGTAGTATTAGCAACTAATAGGGGTATTTGCACGATCCGTGGAACTGATATGATCTCTCCTCACGGTATTCCTGTTGATTTGTTGGATAGATTGCTAATCATAAAGACTACAAATTACGGACTGGAAGAGCTAATGAAAATTTTAGCCATTAGAGCCTCCACTTAAAGCATCAAACTTACTCCTGAGGCTTTGGCTTTTCTCGGATAAATTGGATCAAATACAAGTCTAAGATATTGCGTGCAACTTCTTACACCTGGTTGGGTGCTGGCAAATACAAAAGGAAAATCGTAAATTTCAAAAGAAGAGATCGAGGACGTTCATAACCTGTTCTATGATGCTAAGAGGTCGGCTAAACTTCTTCAAGAAAACGCCCACGGATATATATCTTGATTTGGAATGACATAAATAGATATATCTTAAAATAGTTAATATTCCAAACTAATAAGTAAGAATACAACGAATTCAATACACTTTTGATTTATCACTCTTGTCCTCAACTATCGATATCTGCTTGACGAGTCTTTTCTTCACAGTTGACGTATCCTTGCCATCCTTCTCCTTCTTTATTGTCAGCTCACTCTTTTGCTTCAAACCAGAGCGATCATTTTTTGATTTCGGAGTCATTTTACTTGTAGGAGTTAAGGGAGCGATGCAGAGGTCTTCTGGCTTTTTTATTTTTTGATTCGAAACATCTTTCTTGCTTTTAAAAGAAATGTTTGGAGATTTACTTTCATCCTTCTCAGTATTCCTCAGGTGTGTGGGGGTTTTCATTTTGTTATTGAAACTCGCATTGTTCTATTTATCCTATATTCGAGTTTCCATCAATTTTTCAATCTCAATCATTGGCTTCAGAGATTTTTTTGTTTCATCCTGCAACAGTCGATGATTGAATGCATCCTACCAACTGATACGATCCTCCTCATAAATTTACAAGCAACGACGAATAAAATCTTTTGATTTTTAGGATATTTCCGGGGAGAAAGCAACTTTTTTGTGGTAGATTCCGTTGATGAGTTCGATTTAGTTTTGAGCTGGCCAGGGGGTTCTTCCATGCAACATCTCATAGTAGATGAGGCCTATTGACCACAAATCTGACTTAGCTGTGTATTTAGCCTTTTTAAGAATCTGAGGTGACATGTAGAGCGGAGTACCCACAATAGATTTCATTATTGTCTCCTACCCATTTAAACTCTTAGCAAAGCCGAAATCGCTGAGCTTGCATACACCATTTTTCATCAAAATGTTGGCTGGCTTAAGATCACGGTGGATGATGCCATTTTTGTGGAGATACTTTGCGCCATTCATGATGTCTTTGAGATAGGCCTTCGCTTAACTCTCTAATAATCTCTTTTTCTTTTGTAAAAGTCGAAATAGATCTCCATCTTGGCATAGTTCAGTGACAATATACATGTTGTTGGATGTTTGGTATATATCATAGAGTTTGACTATGTTTTAGTGGCATACTTTTTTCATGATATCTATTTCCGACTGAATGTTCTTGACATTGTAGGCATTGGAGAAAATCTTCTTATCAATAACCTTGACTGCGACTGGCTCATGCGTATCTATCTCCTTGCCTAGATATACGGTTGCGTATGACCCCTGTCCCAAAAGTTTCTTGAGACTGAACTGATACTTCTCAATCTTTTTTTACCCCTCCATCTAATATTATATTTTTAACGAATAATTAACCAAATAAATTATCAAGCGAAATCATCTTAAAAATATGAAATTTTGTTTTGATAAAAATTATTATAATTTTGATGAGTTATCGTGTGTCTGGCCATTTGCATCACATTTTATTTCCATTTTTAATTTACTTGTATTTTTATTAAGGTTATCAATCAATTACGACCTCATAAATAAATCAATCAAATTTCGCACAAATAATCTTTGAAAATGGCCTTTTGAGATGTTACCAAGGATATAATTGCTGGATCAAACAGAATTTAGATAAATTAAAGTGTTTATGATTTGATCCCATTTGAAAACGGCATATCCCATGCTTGACTGAGAACCAATAATTACTGTATCGCATAAATCATCAAATTCTCGAGATAGAATGCGTCATTTCAAGGAAAACACACTGGGTAGAAGTAAAATAAAATAATCAGTTATGAAATGAACGTAATTTGTTAATAAAAATGTCAATAGCAGGTGCTAATTCCTGCTGATTTTGAAATGATGGAGTCCTTGTTTTAAAGATATCTCTAAATAACTTGGGGGATAACTTAACTTCGGCATTGTTTTAAGAATCCACAATATAATATTCGCAATTATATCAAATAAAGCAATAATTTTAAGCAATAATCAATAAAAAAACCTGATCTGTATATTTTGCATGTTTTATATTAATAAGAGCCCCAATAATCGGATAAAAGTTCGTCTTCATTCTTCATTGATATAAAAATGGCCGATATGCTTAATCTCGGCTTGATTTGACATTAATCTTAACTCTTTCTTCATTAACACAATGCCAACGTTACTTTATCATACTCCACTATTACTTAAAAATATTAATTTTGTTATTAATTCTCTGATAAGCAAATAAAATTATCAACAAGTGTAGCAGATTTTGCCATTTATGAATGCTTAACTCTTAGTTGTCAAAAATATTATAAATTTGCCTAAACAAGGCAATATAACCTTCGATCTTATTTCGAAACTATCTGGTTTGCAAATCAATAATGATTTAAATTCTTTGAGATCGTATCAACAAGCCGACTGGCGTTGGTTGGTGAGTCAAGAATGAACTGAAAGTAATTTGTATGTTTGGCATTTGTTTTGCTGTCCTGATCCTTCGATTATTCTCTTCTTCTATTCCGAAACTCCATTAATTTGGATAAACGTCTAATTTACCTATAATAATATTTGACCAAAAGGGCTTCCAGGTTCAACAATGACTCTATTTTTTACCGAAATGCTGACCCGACTGTCCTGCGATCACCTGTATAAAAGGGTTATCGCATAGGCTTAAAAAAAATATTGTGTTAAGCAGTTAAACTTATAAATTTTAACTCCTCCTCAAGTTCTTCAACTCCTCAACAAACAACTCGATCAATAGAATGGCCTCAATAAGGATTTCACCCAAACTGAAAGGAATTTTTATTAAACTTCATGGGCGCTGAATTAATTTAAACTGTTCGCGTGGGTGTCCGTTTGCTATGCCCATTTTTCGAAAAAAGAACTTCAATAATTGGTAAATCTTTACTCATTCAGAAGGAAAATGACTTTAAACGCCTCAGCGAAGTATTCCCCAGAAAGTCTTTGGATTTTCTTGAATATTATATCAGGAGTCTTCTAAGGGAGTTTAAAACTAGTCGCTCGAAGTGGACTGAAGAATAAACCAATCTCCTTGCGGAGTCAATCAAGTAATTTTGTAATTTATTCAGAGAGGAACAAAGCAACGTTCGATGGAGCGAAATTTCTATTAGACTGTTCACCAAATCGAATAAACGGTTCTTCCGTACCTCGCAGAAGTGTAGGGAGAAGTGGTTCAATCATCTGGACCCTGATGTCAAGCGCAGCAAATGGTCTCAGGAAGAGGACTTAAAACTGTTTACTTACATCAATCAATATGGCACAAAATGGGCCTACATCTCTAAATTGTTCAATGGCGGCAGAACTGAACACATGGTGAAGAATAGATACAACTCTATTGTCAAGCACTACCAACAACGCTGCCAAAAGTCCATTAAGAAGATTGTGGACAAGATCATTGAGGATCTATCAAGGTCTAAAAATGAGATGATAGATGAGCAGTTTTCTGCAAATTAAATGGTTGGCTAAGTTGAAGTTTCCGAGGAGAGCGAGGTAGCGTAATCAAGTCTATTTGCCTTATCCTCTCAATCTAGAAAATAGCAAGATACGGAATAAATTAAACTCATCGGCGAAGCTAACACAATTAATAGTATACACTAAGGATTCCTTAATTTGGATTTCACTGAGCTACTATTCAGCGATAACAACATTGAAATGGAACAACGCTGCCCTAAAATCGGCGACATCGAACTCCTGTAGATTGAGTTTATGGCGAGTCCTGCTCTGAGTTTTGCTGACGAGAACTTAAATGCTCTTCTGCTTTTTTGATTATTTATTTATTTATTATTATTTTCTTCTTCCAATTATGGATTCTTTCATGTTTGCTATCAATACAATAAGTGGAGTTTTGTTCATAATCAATAATAACAGTCATAAATATGCATCTTTTCAATCGATCATTCTAAGCAGCATTCGCACAGCTTTTTTACTATCTTCTGCCCAAACGGGATAAAAGTTATAGTGTACCAATAATACGCGAATATTTGGATTATTAGAAACAGAAGCACGAGTCCTTTGATATTTGTCGCCAGTGCCACGACAAGCGTCAGGATTATTGACGATACATATAGAATCGAGGGAATTATTCTGCTCTTTTTTTTCATGTCCTTCCATTGACCTGCCGGAGTTGAGAGGAAACAGCTGCCCGCAATACTTAGGATCTGGCCAATGGAGTAGAGGACGGCGAAGGCAGCCACATCGAAATTAGAGAAGACGAAGACAAAGGATACGATGAAGGAAAGAACCATGCCGGTGATAGAGCAGGCCAACCATCCTATGACGCGTGTTTTATAGGAGAGATCGCCACAGAGTGTTTTTTCGCTGCCGAAGCTGAATACACTCTTATCGCTTTTTTCACTGACAGCATCTGTCAATTCGTTTCCCATGATACAAATATATTTTACTCGTTATCATTAAATTTGAATTTATGGACATCAAACAACTGATCGATGGGACTGACTTCGACAATTTGAATGAACTCTCCAAAAGATGGAAGAAGGACAGCCACACGAATTCATTTGGAGAGTCACAGCTGCTGCAAACAGGTGAGATAGAATCAGGAGTATAAAAAAAGAGCCATGCTGAAAAGATGGCAACGACTCTAAAGGAAAACATTCCGCAGCAGGCTAATAGCGAACGCACTTCCAGCCAGTTTATTTAATTTCCTGTCAAAAAAAGGGAAGTCATGCCCCAAATCATAGACTAAGATACTGAACATTTTCGCAACCGACTGGAACACTTATTAAATACATTTAAAACAGATGCAGTCAGCGAGTTTATGTCCATGAAGAAATGTATGCTTGAATGCCAAAAGGATACTGTCAAGAATGACACTCAAAAGTACCTGACACTCTATGAGGAAAAACATAAGGAACTGCTATAGACCAAGGATAAGCTCATCACATTGACGAGCCAGGTTTAACGCAAAGGCATGCAAGTCGAATTGATGTCTAGTCATATTGCCAAACTTAACCAGCGGATACAAATTACTCGGTACTTATCAAGACCCTTTGCACTTCTCTACTAAAATAAGGAACGAGAGAAGATGCTTAAGTTTAAGATGAACGAGGCTGCCAAATTCGATAATCGCAGAATGAAGATCAAAGTAGTTAATGGATGGAGGAACATTTATAGAGCAGCTAAAAATGAGAAAGAGGAGGAGATTAACAACAACAAGGTTGAGATGGAGGTCAGTTCAATCGTGAGTCGCTTCCAGAAGGAGATGGAAATGCTCAAAGAAAAACTCGCTGAGGCCAATAGGAAAAATTAATAGTATGAAAACAATAAACAGCTCATTCAAGATAACCTCAAAAAAGCTTTTCTTCGAGGGATTAGCAGCATGAATATGGAGGCGATGGGCATTTTTGGCACAGAACCTACTCAGGATTAAAGGAAGACAGGACCTGATCAGCAAATAGATAATACTGGGAACTTAAGCTGTATGGATCCAAATCCAATGGCCTTCAGCAGATCTGTCAACCAAAATCTCAATCAAACTACTGCAAACATATTCCCCGCATCTAATCCGAGCGTAGTGATTAACAAACCAAAAATTGAGTCGAAAGACCATAAATGGAAATAGGCGCCTATCTTAGGTATGGAGGAAAAGCAGTAAATATAGGAGCCAAGACCACAGTTGGTAAGACCAACCACCGAAGCCAAAGTAATTAGAGTTCTTGACGGCAGATCAGCGGTTGAATCGACCTCCTCAAGAGATACTAATAAGCGCATTACAAATCAATCATCAGTAATAAAAAATGATCCGAACAGTCGAAGGAAGATATGACATAAAGTGATATAGACTGACTTGTTTTTAAAATAGACACTAAGGCGGTTAAATGAGTTCATAGATATTATAATTGATACTAATGAATGCAAATTAAGTTGAAGAAGAAGCCAAATTTAAGCAAAGTTTAACGTAGCAGTTAATAACGGCTGGCCTGATAAAAAGTGCTGACGAAAGCTTTGAATATAAACCTTTTCCGCTATATCAACTCGTATGCCGACGGGGAGGATATCAGGTATAATTTTGATAAGATAGGCAGTCACCAACCGGAACGAATGGGAGACCATAAGTAACTAAATAACGGGCAATGGCGCTAAAAGCGTAAAGATATTCTACTTAAAATTCATTTTTGTTTATGAGAAAAAGCACTATTTCGGAGTAGATAATGACGATTAACTACCCAACTTGATTTTGGGTGAGCCAAGAAAAATGGTCAAGACGGATGGAATGCAGATAAAACCTAAAAATGAAGAGTATATTAACGTGCAGAACGAAATATCCAAAACTCTTTAGGAATAATAGATGTCTAGTAAACTGTTCTACCTAAAAAAAAGCAAGCTTAACACAAGCAAGGCCTAAACAAAGAAGATAATTATGGGGCTATAGCCCTTTATGTGTCGAAAGTAAATTATTTATTCGCTCAACATGCTGATCCTTTACAGTGTCAACAACCACCACCCTTTCCTCTTTTAAAATCATTAAAAAATATTTACTGCTCTCTCAAGCTTCACACAGAATATCTATCCACCCAAGAATATTTAGGAAACGGAAGATTTACGGACCATCACTCTAATCTTTCGCAACCTAACAATGAATCCTTTAAACCTCAAATTCATGCTTGGTACTCCTATTTTCCAACTTTTTGTTAATATGTTTAACACCGGTTTTGACAGTGAATGCTCTAAGAATATAGTTGATATCATGAATGGATTAGTGAAGGTGGGATGGGACTGTAGCCAAATACTCAAAGACATCCACAATGCCATCTTAGATGACAGATACTAAGATGTTGAAGGGGCAGTAGAATTGTTGCGGGGACTTATTGACGAGAGAGATGAAACTCTAGCTCCAGCAGTCACTCAAAATATCAAGGTTTTCCTGCGGGTATTGATGTGCAATTAAGTGGCTATAGAAGTAAAAGAGTAAATTTTTGAAATCTTAGCTTTTGTGACTGACATAAGTTCTTCATCACGAGAAGAGCTACTGCGGAATGACACTTTGCTAAGTATAATAATCGGCATCCTGCAACATATGAAGAGCCAATAAAAGCTTATCCAATTCGTGGCGCTAACCCTCAGTAATATGTCCTCCTCTCCCACTGCCAAACACTACCTAAAGTGTTACGAGTCCTAACTAATGGTGATAGGCTTTTCCGATGATTCTCTTGCAGGAATTATCTCTAATCTCCTCACTGAACTCTCCCATTGATATAGATCACTATATGTTCACTATTTATTAGATATTATCCAACAAATTAGTTTGTTTTAATAGTATAAAATTATCAGTAATTCTACTCTTCAGTCTTCCAACCCACTATCTCTGTGACTTTTCTTTAAGGTTTTATTGGTGCCTTGACATTTACATTAACATCCTTTAGAAAATAGGGCTTTCTGTCTATTCTTTTGGGAGTATTGTAAATTTTAACTGCTGCTGCTCTGCTTTCCAAATTGTTCAGCCGTTTAACATTTAACATGTTGATGAGTCTATTACCGCTATGCTAATCGGACTACACAAATTTACTCTCTCGTATTTACTCGATGCCCTCAATTCTCTTTTTAAAAAACTTATAGTGGAAAGGACTTTGGATAATAATGGCTCTATGATATTGACCAAGCAATGGAGTAACCTGATCCTTTGCATCATATTCGTATTATTTTGCCTGATAACGTTAGGTATTCAATCTCCTCGCAGTCCGGCTGTCGCCCATTATCTTGATTAAATGAAAATCTTTTTTTTATGATGGTTGCTTCTAAGTTTCAATCTAGTCGGGTAGCATCAATTTCTTCTTTACTTTGTGTATTTTCGGTTGAGAGGTTCGTTTCTTTAAAGAATTTTTGATGTGCTCTTCTTCAAGCTTAGACTATCCCAGATTGTACAATGAACTCGAGTGGTTTTGTTTAAGCTGCATAATGATGTGCCTGCTCAGTTATTTTCCTTCCCGCGCACGCTATAAATATCGCTTAGATTAATTAATTTTGGGGAAAATAAGACTTCTTTCGATCAAATTATTCATTTCCTACAATAAATATATCTCATTGATTTTATTGATCATTCAACTCGAACTGTCATTGTTATCTTAGAATTATTGCCCTCAATCCTTAAAATGACTATTCAGAGTGCTATTATGCTCAAGTCATTTTATTTATTTTAATTAGTCTGGATTATAAAATGAGTCTTTTTGGTAGGTTTTATAGAGTACTTACTTTCGGATAGTCTCACTCTGCAGGTACAATACCAATAACATAGCCGTTGGATGTGTAGTAGAGGGGTTCCCCAGTAATTTTAAAGTCAGTCTTGAGGAAATACAATCTTAACTCAATAGAAGGAAACCAGGACAATCAAATATCTCTACTCCAAGAAAATAGTCTGATTTAGTTGAGTGTGTTTCTGGACTATAAAATGGGATGACGCTGGGCAGTCCACTCTGTTTTCTTGTTCAAAATTAGAACATAAAAAAGGAAGACTATACTTAGTTTAAAGATATCCCTCGACCAGGACATGCAGATTTCACCTATTTAAAAAAATATGGGATAAAGGCCTCTTCGGGAGGTGGTCGATCCTCAGCTCGTGAAACTATTGGCCGGGTAATTGCCGGTGCATTGGCCAAGCAGTACCTGAAAACTCATAATATTGTTTTTGCCTCGTGGGTGCATAGTGTTGGGCATAATTCAATACCGATTGAAATAAACTCCTAATTCAGTAAAAGATGGTTTATAAAGTACGTCACAAATTGAGTAATGAGATGATTGAAGAATTAGGAATAATAAGGCATCGAGATACCGACTATCTTTATTTAAAAGACCGCAAACAGTACCTCTATGATCCAAAAGTATGGTACTGATAATTTAGATTCATCTCTAAATATAAAATCAACCCAAAATATAAAACGTTCAGGATTTTGAACTGATCCCAAATGTTCGCTGCCCTCACCATCCAACTGCAGTCCACATCTATGAAGACATCAAAAAGATACAACAAGAAAAAGATTCACTAGGGGGGATCATACAAAGCTGTATTTATAATCTCCCAAGAGGGCTTGGAGAACCAGTCTTTGACAAAGTATTTTTGATGATTACACAGATTCAAGCTGAATTGGCCCACGCAATGCTTTCAATTCCAGCAACGAAAGGATTTTAGTTTGGTTCTGGTTTTCAAGGCACTAAAATGAAGGGGTCTTAGCATAACGATTTATTCGATACTGATTTAACTCTCAAAACAAATCACTCGGGTGGCAGCTTGGGAGGAATTTCATCGGGAGAAACTTTTTAGTTTCGAGTAGCTTTCAAACCAGTTTCCACTATTTCTAAGCCTCAACTGTCCAGCAATTTAGAGGGCAAAATAGTGACCTTAGAAGGAAAAGGAAGGCATGATCCCTGCGTGCTGCCCCGAGCCCCGGCGATTGTGGACAACATGGCAGCCCTAGTTATAATGGATCTGCTTCTAAGTCAAAAGAGTAGAGCATGAATAAATGTATATGATAGATTGATAAATTGGGCGGCATTATTAAATAGTTATGTTGGACTCTTTTGTCTTCCCAGTCAATTTCAATGACATCGAACAGGACTCGCTGGCTCTCAATAGATATAGGGTAAGCAAATCTTAACTCAGGTCTATTTAGTGGACCTTGCAATATCCGAACGTGACATCCTAAAAAAATTAAAAACAATAGATTCAAGTTTCTTCGACAACTACGATACCATCACGGATCCGGACTATTTCGACTTCCTCTACAGTCTTATCAAGTACAGAAGGCATTAGATAGGTTGTTTGCTGAAAATATTGAAGCCAAAAGCATGAAGGTGCTGGAGGAACTTGCAGCATCTATACAGTACATCACTGAAAACATGCTGAAACATCTCGAAAATGTGAGTGAGGACTCAGATATAGGAAAATTGAGGGTTGCTTTTAAGATGGTTATCTTTTTGTGTCTGTACTTCATTTCAGCTACCACTCTCAAAAAACAAAAAACAGGGCAGGGTGACATAATTACTGAAGCAATGAACAAGGAGAAGGGAAGGAAGAGGCAGAGGAATTAAAATTTCTAAATGTCGCGGTAGGTACTCTAAATTCAAAAGCGAAATATCGTCCTTATTAAAGAGACATTAACTCTTAATTTTGTGATTTTGTGGGAGAAAAAGGAAATTGACACTGAATTCTTCAAGAAATATATCGACGTTTGTATTAAGATACTCGAGAGCAGCTTGGTCAAGGACGAAGAAATCAATCAGTGCATCTTCGATATTTTGGAAACCATCCTCAACTCGAACTACTGCGAAACTTTAGCAACTACCTTCCAAACAGTACTGGCCAATTTGGTTTACGAGGGAGATGTTGTTGACAACTTAGTTCACTTCTTCTCCAAAGCCTAAGGACCGTAATTACAAAAATTGTGCACGCAGGCTCTCACTCTTATCGTGATATACCTCGTCAACAAACAAAATCTAAATTCTGAATCTCAATCCATAAAAAATACCAAATAATTTCTCAGCAAATTAAGTGAAAAGATACCGAAGATATTCTACACAAATCTCAGTTGTTTCATCACCCTCTTTAAACATTAATCTTATTACCTTAGAAATGCTATAGCCGATATCATGATGAACATATTCAAAAACGTTTTATCTGGCGACGAAAATGAAGAAATGTATAAAGAGTCGAAGTAGAAATTTATTAGTACTCTTCTGCAGAGAATCTATGATAAGAGTTCATTTTGTCGAAGCCACGTTCTGGGAATATTAGCTCAGTTAACAGTAGACAAGGTCATTCCTCGAAAATTTCTGATTCTCTTTATGAGGGCTGGCATTGATAGAGTCAAAGATCAATCTATCAATACTCGCCGAAAGGCGTTGCAATTAATTAATGTGGTTGTTGATGAACTCTGCAATCAAGAGATGAATTGCCTTTCAGATATATAAAGGGAAATTTAAATTGCCGAGCTCGAGCTCAAAACTCTCAATTAATAGGAGGAAAAGCTGAAAGCAGAAATCGACCAGGTGGAAGATGAGGAGCGATTGGAGTAATTGGTAGCAGATGTGAAGTTGATCAAGAAAAGAATAAAAGCAACGTAGGACAAAGAACTGAATCTTTTCTAGCAAAAGGAGATCAACAATCTCATCAACAAAGTTATTGATAGCGTTAGAGTCCTGCTTGGCTCTAAGACAGAAACAGATGTACTGGAAACTATCAAATTATTCATAAAACTGTTCAAGCTCAACTTCTAAAGAGCAAAAGAGTCTTTACCTAGCATTCGCGTTTTAATTTTTTCTAAGGAGAAGAAGATAAAGGATGAGGTCCTCACCAATTTTATCTACCTGCATCTGACCAGCAAATCTGAATAGGTGGCTAAATAACTGATAAACTTGTTCACGAATGCTGTCCCTCAAGATATGTCTGCTCTATAATAAATCCTTTAAACCATCATCACGGAATCTCTCAATAAAAACATAGTGATAATCAAACCTCAAGCATTCGCACACATGTGGAATCAGTTTATCAACTATGAAAGAAACCAAACCAACTAGAATGAGAAAAGATCTATTCTCACTATTTTAAGAGTTGCGTTTTCCAGAGATATGTCGCTAATTAAAGATTAAAATTTGGAGTCTTTCCTTAATATCCTCAAGGCTTATGTTGAGTCCAATGAGCCTGATTTTCATATTGTCAAGGAAATTTCAAAGATCATTTGCTTAGATCACCCTAAGATCGCCAGAGTTGCCAAAAATTTTCTCATTGCCCAAACTTATATCTTGGTGAATACGCAAGGGATATCGAATAACGAGTGGTTTTCAGCCTGTGAGTGTATCCTCACTTGCATCTTTAAAATATGCTAGAATCCATAAAAACTAAGCGAGTTGCTGATTAAAAAGCTTCACTAGAAATTATAAAAAGACAAATCAGTAAAATCCCTTTGCCATTTCATCTTTACTTTATCTCATAATTGTCTAAAATGTCTAATTTATCTTGACAGCATAGAAAGTAAGATCAAAGCGATAAAGCAAAAGCAGATCACCGACTAATCCAACAACAATTAGGAGGAACTGGATAAAGTTATGGGAGGTCGATAGGCTGAACTTGAACGAAAAATATAGGAAATTCAATCACTAGCGGAAAGAATTCTAGAAGATCCCTTTATTAATCGATGGATCATCATCATATAAAAAATCGTGATCAATTACAAGCAGGGAAGCGAATTGGAAATCATTTGCGTTTTAGCCTACTGTAAATTCCTGTGTCTGAGTGCTGGCTTTTGCGAGCAAAAGTTTCCCCATATAGTTAAGCTGTTGAATAACCAGAACGCTAATTCTGTGGTCAAAAATAATATTATTATCGCAATGGGAGATCTCCTGCATAGATTTCCCAACATTATTGAACCCTACAACAAATTTTTATATCAGAATTTACACTAAAAAGATCCGAGAGTACGCAAAACCACACTCACTGTTATTACTCATTTGTCACTCAACGATATGATTAAAGTTAAGAGCGATATGTGCGATGTCGCCTTGCTTTTCTAGGACCCCGATCCCGAAATATAAAGTTTAGTGAAGCAATTTTTCCACTAGATGAACAAAAAAGATCCGAAGACATTATTTAACTTGATTCCCGATGCTCTGTCTCGCTTTTCCAATGTTGAAAAGCAGGGGAACGAGAGTACATTCAGGATCTTTTTGTAGAATGTGTTGCCTCTGCTTGAAAAGGATAAATATTCTTAAAGCTTAGTCGTCAAATTGTGTGAAAGATTGGCAAATTCACTCAACTTGCTGGAAATCGGAAATACTGCATACTGCCTGTCAGAAATTAATATTAATTAAAAAGGGTTGAGAAGAATCATCTAAAACTTTGAGAGCTTCCGAAAGACTTTATCCAACAATGATGTGATGCAAATGTTTAAGAATCTCATTTCCAAGGTATATTATTGTGTATATTCAGTTGAAGAAGAATCAGAAGAACTAGATGAGGCCGTTGATAGAAGAACTAGAGGAAAAGATTAACCACTCGGGAGAAGAAATATTCAATGCAGATGAAGTTAAAAAAAGAAACCAGGAAAGGTTGAATAAAAAACAGCCTAAGAAAAGGGGAAACCAAGTCGCATCAGTATCAGCCGCTCGCAAAAAAGGAAGAAGAAAAGAAGACATATAGTAGGAAGAATTTGATGACCAAAATATGGAAGTTGAAGAAAACTTTGTTTCTAATCGTCCAAAACGCAATAGGAAAATGAGAATTATCGACTAAAGCGCAGAGTTTGACGATGAAAAGATGGATGACTAGGATTATTAATGATAATCAATAGGATAGTGCTTTATGATATCTTCTTTTGATCGTCATAATTTTCGTCATATGATCTGATTAAATAGGATTGATATAAAATTAATGGATGTATGCCTTTGCGTACTGGCATGCATACTACGACTCCGCCTTCCTCCACTATCCTCTAAAAATATCTCCTGCGCTCTTTAGAGAGTACTATAATACTGATTCAGCTTGAACATCACATGTAGCTCAATATCCCAATGGCCCACGCTTCCTGAGCTTCCGTCATTACCAAAAATATTTGATCTGCTTGAACAGTTTATCTTAGATGATCGAAATTGGATGGGTTGCAACTGTAATGAATAATAAATGGAGACTATCCAGCAAGAATTAAATAGCATAATGATCTATCTGCAATGTGAAAAGAAATATGGTGCCTAATTCTGGCTCAAAAACTCCAGAAGAATACAGGCTTCGGTGGTACACTTTTTTCTTTTCCTCAAAATGACTGTTTTTACTATCATACCGGAAGAGTGCCAAACTTTATTGTAGGCAGGGAGAGGCGAGAAGTTATCAATTGAAATGGTTAAATTGGAGGTATTATTTTGTTTAATTTAGACACTCATCAATGACATATTATCTCTGCTGGAGCCTTTACATAATTTCATGTTTTAGTCGCAATTTAGCGAATAAATTTAACTCACCAAAACTTTATTTGCTGAAATTTCAGTTTTCATGCAGACTCTTCCAACCCTTAGCAGGACTAAAATTTTAAAAGTACCAAAATTGATGGAATATATTTGCTTGTGCAATCCTCTCTAAACTTAAAACATTAATCGAAAGCATGAAATAAGTTCTATTCGCAAAAGAAACACAACCCTTCACTAAAGACCTCGATAAAGTTTACAAATAACGAGCTAAGATAAACATAAAAGACGCAAAAAAATGATGGCTGCAAACAGCATTATAAGAAGAAAATAAAAACAATCTTTGGAAAAGATAAAAACCAATGACTGTTTGCACAACAGCAAAGATATTATGAAGGAATTGCAATTCTTCAGGTTCAATGAAAAGGTAAGAAAGTAGACAATATATGCGAACTCTAAAAAACCTACTGTGGCAAGTCTATAAACAAAAGAGAAGACTTCATCTTTTGATATATCACGATCACCATCTCTTGACCGATCAACTGCCATAGGCTTTCAAGTCAATAGGATATAAAGTAGGACAGTTACTGACCAATCTCCCACGAAGAAGTCATCAGTTGACCGAAGATCGAGGAACGTCTCTTCAAAATCTATCTAGTCAAAAAATAGCATAGCATTCAAGAAAAATTGTATTAATTAAAAATAAGAAGTCGAGCATGAAAGATTGTAGAAGACTTCAAAAAAGAAAACAAATCACCCTCCTCTCATCAGAACCATCCAATATTCTCAGCTGCAACTGCTCAGTGAAGGCAAATCTAAAGGGTGGGGGATCATTCGCGAATACCTCTTTCATAAAATTGCTCAGCGTAAACTTAATAAACTAATTTTACTGTGATTTTGCTAACTGTTAATATTTTTCTTTAAAATTACCTTAATTGAACAATTTGAAGTGATATACTAATACTTGGCAAATCAGTTATAAATCTGAACAAATAGGAATATCCACCCTTAATCCTATAAATTAAAATCTGATAATTTGCCTTGAGTCTAAATGCGGATAATTTAGCTGTAGAAGAGTATATTCCCACTATAAAGTCAGTTGTGATAAGAACTCTATATTTATTATTTACAATGGAATTAGAAATCGACATCTCTGATGTCATTAACGTCGACGAGTAGGGCTTCATTTGTTTTTCGGGAAGAGAATCAATGAAACAGCTGAGGCCGCATTACAAATAAAAGGGTCTAATTGTACTCAACAATATTATTAACACCCTTGGAGAAAGATCGGCCATTTCTCAAAAACTCAAACAAGTAATCACCACCTCTTCCAAATTTTATGGCACCGATCAGAGAATATATATAAAAGTATCGGGAAATAAGGCTTTGGGATTTGTGAAAGTCGGCGAAAGGAAACTTTTTTATCATGATTATGTAAATACTCATTTATTTAGATTGGAGCCATCAAGTAACTCTATCCCACAGCAGTACTTGATATATACGTTCACGAAAGCTGTCAAAGAAATGGAATTGGAAAATAAATTTTCGAAAAGTTTTTGAGGACTTAATCAAAAATTCCATAAAAACTCGCATATGACAGACCTTCTTAGAAGCTTATTAATTTCTTAAAGAAGCACTATAATTTGGCCAGCTTTATTCCCCAAAATAATAATTATGTGATCTTTGATCGTTTCTTCTAGAAAGGCGAAAAGAGCTAAAAATACAAAACATCTGAGGGGTCAACTAAAATTATTTAGAAACCCAAGACAACTTAAAGACCAAGCAAAAATAGGACGATGCTTTAAAAGATAAATATGAATACAACTAAATATAAACCTGATCAGTAGGATTCGTTGGTCAAATTAACTCGATAAATGAATAATGTAACTTTTCAGCAGGCTCCCTCTTTTAAGGAGACGAAGGATCAATCCAAATCAAGTTTTGGTTGTCCATGGGCCGTCTAATAAAAAATAGGCTTTCGAACCACTTCGAATGCATATGGAAATTACTATAGGCACAGATGATTTTACAGCAAGCAATATTTATATGATAATCATAATAAACATCAATATATTATTATCAAACCAAATTTCCAAACTCTTTGAATATCTATTAATGTATGAGATTATAAACTGTTGCTTTAAACCTTAAGATCTCCTTAACTAAAAGATAGCATCTTTCATGAACTTAGTTCAGCACCTTTTGTATTAAAATTACTATTATTGTTAAAAACAAATAATTCGGAAAGACAAGATTAAAGTCATTCAATTTTAAGCCTGATTCCAAAACTATTCTAAAATTTCAATTACCAATTTTTATTTCCCCAAATTTCTATATTTATGGCGTGCTATCAAAAGTAGTATAATAATAAGAATTGATAGTAAACTGATCACTTAATTGTTGATATTATTTGTTATCATGCATTACGTCATAGCTGAGGTCAAGGGAGAAGCATCCTCTGTCTTACAATCCATCCTTGATGCTGCTCAAGAGATTTCTGCTTTTCTCAGACACTCTCCCATTGTTGTGTTAGAAACTCAAAATGCTTTTGGAGATACCCAACTTCATCAAGATATTCACTGCGATTAAGTCATTTAGAAACATCTCAAACTCAATCCTGAAGTCAAGGCTTTTGCCAGTGAGGAGAGACCTGTTTATGAAGTTATTGGATAGGGATAGGGATATGTGGTCACCTTCGATCCATTGGACGGAAGTTCTATTGTGGATACAAACTTTGCCATCGGCAGTATCTTTTCAATTTGGAAAACAAATCCTAACAAATTAATTGGTGACACCCTCAGAACTCAAGTTAATGCCATAATAACTATTTTCGGTCCAAGAACTACTGCTATATATTATAATTCAGTTGAAAATAAAGTCCAAGAACTCACGTCAGTTGATGATCATTGGATCATTTCTCATGATCATTGCGTTATCAAAGATAAAACAAAAATATTCAGCCCCGGAAATCTCAGATCAGCCAGCGATAATCTTTAGTACAGAGCTGCCGTTATCGAATGGATTGCTCAGGGCAAAACTCTTAGATACACTGGAGGATTAGTAGTCGATGTTAGTCAAATTTTCATTAAGGGAAATGGAATTTTCAGCAACGTTGGCTCACCCAATCATAAATGCAAGCTAAGAGCTTTGTATTAAGCTGCAGCTTTAGGCTATTTAATCTAAAAAGCCGGAGGAAAGACTATCACTAAGGGCAAGGGATCACTGCTAGATTATGTAATTCAAGGTTATGACGACAGACTTTCGTTTGCAATGGGCAGCGCAACATAAGTAGATTTCTTGGCTCATCTGTTCTGATTTATAGCCATTGACATCATGCATTTACTCATATTAAGTCATGAAATATTATTATTGTGTATATAGCAGCAGAATGCCAAAGAAGAGTTAAACAATCATTGATTTAAAGCGATATTGGGAATGCTGTAATAAGAATTTGATATTATCTTTGCGGCTTGCCTCGATAGATCCCAGACATCTTGAAGTTTGTGATATCTTTCAAGGAAAACAAGCAGAGGATAGTAGCACTTTTGATCGTCTTTATGGCTGTCCAATATCTTTTAAATTGAGTTTTTGGCTTATAAGGATTAGGATTAGCTGTCAATCTTAACTTCTATGATATTTTTACAGTTTAAGAGATCATAGTTTTTGAATTACACCAAATTATCAGTGACCTTTCTTAATTGGATTATTTTTTCTTAAATCTTCCGGGCTTGCTTGATTAATTCAAAAGCTTAATGATATGCATTAATGATGGTATGGTAAGATAAAGGATAGCTGTTTTCGGCAATGAGGGTTTGCTTTTGAAGTTCCTCAGTTATCAAAATTATCTTATAATGAACATCATTTCCAGAATAGTTGTAAAGCTCTTTTTATAAATGATGGATTTGAAAAACCCTGGGACAATATTTAATAAAATAGTGCTTTAACGAATAATGAGATTGAGCAGTGATTTGATTTATGACGTCGTTTAGCTTCAATTCACGCTTTCCATATTCTTCAATTATTTAGAAGTGAAGATCAAGGGATAAGAATGACTTATTTAAAGTTTATGCTAGTTGTGTTTGACATGATCCTGTTAGTCCAACAAAAAAATAAATAACCGTCATTTTGCATGAAACGGGACCAAAACTCTAAAGTGAAAGCGAACTGATCTTTTTAATTAAAGGTTCATTTTTCATCAAATAAGAGGCATATTCACTGATTGGTAATCTCTTGACTGTTAAAAAAAGAGAAATTTTGATCAATTCAAACCATTTCGATTTGATAATTTCCGCAGGAGAATCAACTTGTTTGATAATCTTTTTCAAATTATCGAATATATTGATATAGTATAAATGTGGATAGGGAGGATGACTTTGGGATTCACTGACTCTTTGGCGTAATTTCTATTCAAATTAATTGGAAGTAGTTTCTGCAGATTCCATGATCAATTGTCTCATATCATTGAAAATTAAATCCTCCAAAGTGTATAAATTATATCCTCCAATAACTTAATAGGATCCATTTATAACGAAATATATCCTTGATCTTCCATAGACGTAATTTTTAGATTAGCAAAATCCTGCAATTACGGTTTGATAGGCTTTTTCAATGTTCTTTATAATTTGATCTTCTTGATTTAATATTCCCAAACTCTTTATTTTTATAAAGCGAAGACCCAATTTTTATATCTTCTACTTTGCGTCAAAAGGATCCTCACAGATATTTTCATTCTAATTATTTTGAATGATTTTGACTAAAGTATACCATATAACTTCCTTACAACTTTCACTGACTTTTCCGCAGAGAGTATATAGGCTGAGTGTTGTTTTCAGGGATTAGATATTTTTTATGGTTGATAAATACTGAAGCCATAATTTAGCGAGGAATATCAATTATGGATTTTAATTTTGAGAGAATGACTCTTTATTCTATTATTAGATGACACTCAAACTGACATAGCCATCTGAAACAACCCATCTCTTATAGTCAGCAAGATAAGATACTTGCAATTCCTTACCGTGAGGCCACTCTGTTTTGATAATTTATACAGATCTTCCTTTTTTGATTGTCTCCATAATTTCTAAATGACTGATTGACTTACTTGACAAAATATTCTAATCAGACTTATGAATAAGATTGAAGTTTCTCTACTTGTTTTTTTTATGAAAAACACCAATATCGAACTCTTCTAGAATGGGTCCTCCTCTTCTCACATACACTATTTCATTATTGAATGACTATTCACTATTATCTGAATGAGGTATGAGGAAAGTAACTCCTGTTCTGAAGGGGAGAACCGTCGTAGATGAGTCTGTCTCTAATTGATTTTGATAGATATCAATGAGGACGGGCGAATGTGGCAAGGGGGTAAGTGAATGCCTGTGTAATTGAAACTAAATTTTAAGCTTTCTACCCTGGAGTCGACTACTGCGGAGGACAGAATCTTTTGAAGAGTCATATTGTTAGTTTTGATTCTCAATAATCAAAGTCCTCAATAATTTAACATCAACTGTTTTATATCTTACCGATCAGGGAGTACGACCAAGCGCTCTAATTTTATACTTTATAATCCTATTTCAAAATCCAATCAGAAAACTATATTTCAATCTTAAATTGCCTTGATCAAGAAGTTCGATACGCCTTTTACAAAATTTTACAAATATTATTTTACAAATAATTATTAAAATGGCTTCTGATATATCAATCAATCATTACGGGTATATTATATATTATGGCCTTCACAACCTTTGTATCTATATTCTCCCCAACGTTAAACTGTGGGATTATATATTATCTTCTCATAGGCGTTCAAGGTTATCTTGAGTTGGATTTATTTACTGAGATATTTATTTATTGTTTTATTGGCTCAGTTATTAGTAATTCTTCCATGAATAATTTAGTTTGCTCAATCATTATTGATTTATAGTTACTTCCCTTGGTTAATAGTTGTAAATGTAATTATAGTGCAGACTGAATAAATTATATAAATTGAAGATGAAGGATATTTTTCGGCAGATCTTCAACGACCATCACGATGATTCCTAAAAAAAAAGAAATAAAAGAGCCTTTATCGAGGAATCATACCATTTGCATAATAAAAGAAAATACGATTCGCCCAAAAAAAATACTCAGCTCCCTCCCGAGATCAATTTTTCCGAATTGCCACAGGAGCAATTATAAAAGGATGTCTGTCATAAAAATAAGGCAAGTATTCGAGAAAGCATCAGGAAGTCAAATAAAATTCAGCAATTTAAACTTCCCTCCCTAACCAAACGTAAAAGTAATGAACATGTTATCAACAAATTAAAGGCAGTGGTGTGGGCTATCCGATTTATTCACCGTCTCAATAATAAAATTATGGATCCAATTATAAAAAGGCGAAGATAAACCTAAAAATATTATAAATATTTAGGTATTCACATTACTAAGATTATGTAAGGATATTACTAAAAATTTTTATAAAAAGAACTCGTAACTTATATGCACATTTTAGAAAAAAGCCTGGATTTGGATTCCATGCATTATTAAAAGGAAATAATTCAAATGCTTTATGATATCGCATTAAAACTATCAACTTCCACCGTTACAAAAAATATCATGCAATTTCTCATCAATATTTCTACAGATAAATCATTTCCCCCCTCAAACTACCTTTCGGCCATGGAAATTATTCGTCTCGACTTCTCCTAGAAATACGGGTGCATAGTAGAAGTGAGTAAAGATCAAACCAAAATGATAATAGGTCTTGCCTTAGGTATTAAAATATTTTGCTTTTATGTGTTCTATCAGCCTTGGAAATTGAAAATAGCAAGCTAAAAGGTGATATCACACTCCAAATAAATTAAAAATATGGTTTTCAAAATTGGATCAGTATTTTATTTTATGATCGCCGAAGATTTTTGCTTCAACTTAAAGGAGATCAGAATTATCAGCAAAGAATTCTTGAGTCGTTGCGATCTTAAGCCAATTGCTAAACTAGATCCTTATGGCGAAAATGGGCCTGAACTGAGTTTAAAATAGTTGATTATAAATCAGGAAAGATATTTTTTAAATGAATTAACTGAAAAATATCCTGAGATAATGAAGAGTATAAGGTAGAATGTGAATAAATGGATCAATAGAATATCTTATATCTGTCTCAAATAATCAGAAGTACTTTCAAAGGACCCCGAGAAGCTAACCACTCGTTCTCCATCAATTGAGCAATCTCATGTTAGAATCATCAGATAGAAGAGTAATCCTGTTCGGAAAACACACAAAAATTTAGAATAGAACATATCAAGTTACATGAGTCGGGATATTGGAAAGAGTCTTCATTTGCCAAGCTTTAAAAATACGATTGAATGATATTTGAATTAGTTCAACTATCCTAATGCAATGAGTGATAGAAATATGTAATATTTAAGCAAACTAAATCGTAACTGTTATAAAGCCGATTATGATAGTTAAATTTTAAATATTTATTAGTGAAAATTAGTTATAAATAAATTAAAATATCAAAACAAACTCTATCTTTATCATTATTAACTAATTAGTAAATGTTGGATTGATGTTTAAATAATTAAATTCTATTATCTATTATTACCTGTACAATTATAAAAGTACTTCAATTTTAACAATTTCATCAAGTTAAACTCAAAACCTTGCTGACCACTCATTCATTAAACCAAAATACAAAAATAGGTAAATAATATAATCTATAATTGTCCCATTATTAATGTTCAGTAGTTATCCAATATTCTCTATTATGATCACTTTGATTCGACTGTAAAAGATGGTATTTTTTAGAGTAAATTTATTTCATTATATATTTGATTGCTCTTCTACGGTCAGCAAGAAGACAACATCGTCGTACTGCCTGAAGGTATTTTACGTCCCCCGTGGCTGTTTTTTTGCAACACTGGAGATGGCTGCCATTCCAAAAATTATACTAAAACATGAGCAAAGTACTATGAATTTCTTATTTGAGGATAATTTAGTCGATTTAAAAGTCAATTGCTCAAATATGAACTCGACCAGTAACATAAGATATTTATAAAGCGTTTTGCCTGTACATTTATAATAAATAGAAATTTAAATGGACAATTCTGAAGAATTTCAGCCTGAAAGCTGTAGTCCGTAGGAATCTTAGCACTATGGTCATCCAAAAAAGCAGCAGCGATACGTTTCAGGTGAAAATAACGGAAAATGGACTTAAGTTTAAAACACTAAATATATTGTCTACATAGAGTTCCACAAGGAAAAGATGCGCTCCAAAGAAAAAAGAAGGTAAACCTTGATCTATTCAGAGTTTCTAAGCTATATAAGGAGATGTCTAGGTTCATTGGCACCAGAAATGCCCTTCAATGCCGAAGTCATCATCAGAAACTGGAAGATAGATATCTTTATCCCAATAAAATCATTGCCAACTTCAAACAACACAACGACCTAACTCTTTATGAGAAACTTAAACAAGAACTTGAAGATCTTGAGAATAAGACCTCGGTTTGCACTTCCTCTGACTTGAAACTGTAGGATAATAATTTGGAACCAATCATCCAAACAGAAGAAAAAGACCTTCCAATCAAGACGGTTAGTCTTCCATCAAACTTTGTGATTCCTCAGCCATCAGAGGGTAACACTCCTTCCTGCTGGATCCTAAATGGTATGTCTTAGATGGCATATCAGATGGGATCAAATTGGACCGATTGTGTTTACTACCCCTACTACCCAATTTATTGATCAATAGAGAGAGGATTTTTGATGATCTTATATTCTTTGCTTTGCCATTTACGAGTTTATTAGATTATGAATAAAAATCAATAAGTCAATAAAACCGATTTGAGAGAATGAAGACGAAAAAAATGAGCAAAAGCAATCTTGAACTCTAAAAAGTGTTAACTGACTGAATTGTATCTATATTTGATTTGATTGCATTTAATCTCTGATAAGTGAATGATGAAATTAGAATACAGTGATAAATAAAATAATAAAATAGGCAATAAATACTTTTCATTACATTTGCTTCAATTTGTATTCCCGTTTAATTTTTGTAGACTTTGCTTCACTTTCTTCACAATTTCCTCATTTCCTTTTTCCAGAGTATCGAAGAGCATAAGTCTTACTTAATCAAATATTTAATCATCTTCTTCAATCACAGTATAAATATCTCTTTCGATTACAGATCGTCTCCCTGGATACTCCCTTCTACATTTTGGACATAATCTCTAATCCTTTTCGATTATATATTTGCTAATGCATTGAGCTCCGAATGTATGCTGAATTAGGAAAACAAATACTCCACATGGCAATACCAAATCTGATATCTAATCATAGCAAATATCGCATTCTTTTTATTATCTGAGCTGGGTTGGTGTTTATTAATTTAACTAATTTATTAAGACAGTTACTGGATCTGGTCTTTTTAAACCTTTCATTAAATCGTACAATTTATATATTTGAAGGAGAGTGCAAACGAACTCATAAATTTAAGGTTAGATCTTTTGCATTTATTAAATTCGAGCTTACGCCTGTTTGGGGGTTACAAGCTACAATCTAGCCACAACTGCTGACATTTTCCAGTTTTGGTAATTGAATTAAAGGGATTAGGGAAGAATGATTAATTAGAAAAAAAGCTTCCTTCGCTCGTCTCTAACTAATTTGATTGGTACTTGAGGATGATATTAAGTTGAGTAACAGTTTCTGTATAGCTGTGATTAGTATAAAATTGAGGCATCTTGTCGCCCACTGTTGGCAGAATCATACCCATTTTCAAATATTAATTATCTAATAGTTAATTCTTTTCTCAAAAAAACTTTTATTTGATAGTTGAGAATTCAAAGGATGGGATTATTTAAAAGAGAGAGCGAGTTACACCACGAAGATGATTTAAGGGATTCAGTTTAAAATCTTAATTTATTAAAATAATTACTTATATATACAAAAATGCTTTGATTTATAGAATGATTTACAGAAAGATATAATTTTTAAAATATTAATTGTATTTATCAATAGGCACAGGCTTTATTTGACGGCCAAGGATTTAAATCAAACGATGTGATCCTTTCATTGGACAAGACGAATCTTTCAATTGCATTACGGACGGTTAATCCTTTACCCTCAGGCACTTTCTCTTTCGCAGAATCATACAAAGAATCTAAATAAGCTAAGCCATGACTAGAACAGGCAATACTCCACAAGCTATTTTTATTATCAGAAAGATATGCAGCGAGTTTTGATATAAGTGCAGATCGATATTTTTCGATCAATTGAAGTTATTCATAGTTGCATGCGGAAATTGTAAAATCAAGTTAACCCTTTTTTGGACATGGGATTTATTGGATGAATAAGATACTAAAATAGTCATACTATGATTCGAGCATTAGAAGCTTCCCTTTTAAAGTTGGGTAGGCATTAGGCATATTCAAAAAATAAGCATTTTTACTCTTAATCTGGAAACAGCCTATTACACTCTTAATTCGGCGTTTTTTCATCAATATTAGATAATTTATAAGTATTCGCTATGTAGGTCATTAGTTTGTGCTCATGAGTAGTTTAGGATGCAACATCTAAGAAAATACCAGAATCAGGAATAGTATAAACAGCATTGGGATTATTCATTTTTGATTGAAGATAATTTGTCCAGACAAATGCAGCAACAGCTCCAGCTGAACCACCAGTTAAAATAACCTTCGAAGAAGAGAAAAGTTTGTACTTTGCATTTAAGTACTCAAAATGTGATTTTGTAATTTTTGCCCCTCTAAAATATAGAGTCGCATCTTTATACTTAATTGGATTTTCAGCATATCCTTGATGGAAGGCTCCATCACAATAAGGAATTAGAATTTTTGTCCACTCTGCAAGGCTACTATGGAGAATATTGGTCGTGAGATATCCACTTCCAGTCTCAGTTTCTGGCCAATAAAGTGAACTTCCCATTAGAGTTTTACTTCTTTGATAAGCTGTTTAGAGAGTTGAAGCTAAGTCTTCCGCACCAAAAAAACCTCCCCCATAAAAAAATATGAGAAAATTATTTTTTGAGGTTCCTTGATGTTCATATAGAATGGGAGGACTTCCGTCAAGGCACTTGGCTTCAGGGTCCAAGTGATTAAAAATTTTAGTATAATGCTGTGCTTCAACCTGAGAAAATGCCTTAGTTATACAAACTAAGAGAAGGAGGATTTTTATCATTTATATAATGGTATGAATTCTTAAATACGGGGTTGGGGTTGGGGTTGGGGTTGGGGTTGG
>Ga0302188_10000217_pt1 | contig 48778 bp, 41 predicted proteins | sample II_Bog_E2_1_FD_198783 | JGI IMG/M metagenome (GOLD analysis project Ga0302188, IMG submission 198783) | Peat permafrost microbial communities from Stordalen Mire near Abisko, Sweden - II_Bog_E2_1 | ecosystem: Environmental > Terrestrial > Soil > Wetlands > Peat | place: Sweden: Abisko... | reverse complement strand
CCCAACCCCAACCCCAACCCCAACCCCAACCCCAACCCCATTTGATTTATATTAAAATTATTAATAAGTCAGAGAATTACAGAATCACTTGCGGAAACATTTCTTTCTTATCTTCTAATGGTAGTTAATAATATTTTGATGAAGATATTTCAAAGAAGTCAATAGTATACTTTTTTACTCGAACATACTCTTTGTGCCATAAAATTACCTGATTATTTTGTGATCAGAAAATCCTGAAATTAATTAATTCTTTTGATAGTAGCCCGGCTTAACCGTCATTGATTATGCCACTTTGAAATTAAATCGATGCTTAAGCTTTTCCCAATTGCCAATTGTGTAAATTTATGGCGACTATTAGAGCAAATCATCCTGAATTTCCACCAATATTTAATAAATAAGATTGGCAACAATTTTAATGTTGCTATAGATGATTGTTTTATTGACTTTTTAATTGATTTGCAACTCAATAGTTTCCGGCTTTAAGAGTATATTATAAAGAAGGATTTTTATAAAAACTAGAGAAAGAATAGAAGACTGTTCCAAGCACTTGTCTCCTCGCATATAACCGTGCACCTCAGAGATACACATAAGATTCATTTATTATTTAGAGTTAATCGGATATAAACAGCTAAACGTGCCATGCTTACAAAGAAAATACAGTATTTAGCTAAGGAACTCTCTTTTGGACATCTATCGAATGCAATTATGAATGCAGTTTACTTAAATGCCAGCCAGCTTTTTTAATGATTTTATCTTTTATTTTCGAAGTTTAATATCATCCTGCGGCATAGGGCGATAATCAAAATTATATTGATCGATTACTGCATTAAAAAATGATTATGAACTCTCAATTAAATATTTTTTAAGTTACAGTAATTTTTAATTTAGGTTTTACTTTATGTTTGTATCGAATAATGCTTTGCGTTGCTGTCTCATTCGTTCATTAAAAGTTCGCAAGTATATTACAAAAAGAATAACATGACCAATCTTACGAAAGTTACGGAGATATCCTTTTTTAGCGGGTGGAATTTTAATTAAAGAATTGTATTATCGATAGGAACTTTAAAAATACTATTTTTTTGATCTTTTTGTGTAAGGTGAATGCTTGATCCTTTCAATAGCTGGTAAGACCAAACTACTCTATTCCTCATCATAGTTCAGAGTTCGGAGTCTGAGTCTATGTGACTTTAGCTTAGGTATATTTTTACGTTTATTGTCAGTATCAAAAACTTCTTAGTTTTTCCAAAGCGGATGGTAAAATATTTTACTTCGATTATGCTTAAATGGCGATTATTATCGAAAGAAAAGAGGTGGTTTTATTAGACTGATAGAACTGGATTTCTAATCTTAATTTTTAATTAATCGAAGTTCCTACCGAATTTGATCAATTCCTTTTTTGAGTTAATACATATTATTTATAAGAATTGAATTATCTTTTGACTCGACATACACATTATCTCTTTCTCTTTCTCTTTTTTGGCTGATCTTTGGCTTCAATTATTTTTATTATAAGGGCACCAATCTTAATTTTCTGCTGAAATCCAGATTACTTCTTTGTGAGGGCGAATGATACCCGCTTGTTGTTCTTTCATCATCGTATTCTTTCGCTTGTGTATAAACTCTATGTTTTCTGTCTAGAGGTTTTTGAAACTTAACACTTGATCGCATAGTAATATTGATTTATAATATAATTGCCAATAAATCAATATTATTAATAGATAGTACTGTGTTTCATCTAATAGAACTAACTTTGAATGATGTTCATGGTTGGTAGATATCATGGCCCCAAGGGTTTACGTGTGGAAAGTTAAGATACGCCTATAGTTTTCTCTAGCACCATTTTCCCAAGTTTATCAAAATTTTTAAGGATTCATAGCTGTTATTCTGCAAAAGATAGCTATTCACTTCATCTGCGACTTTGTTCTTATAGTGATTAGTAGTCAGCTCATAATTTTGGCATTATTTGACATCAACAAAAGCAATCAAACTCATCACTTTCTCCACTCTCTCCATCCACTCAAACTAAATCACTTATATTTTACCTTTTTCTTTACGTATGGAATTAGTTATGTCTTGGCGGTATGAATAGCATCTTCTATTTTTTGCTGCCTTATCAAATCAACCACTTTTAGACATTTAAGAGTAAAAACTAGCTCTGTTTATTTATCCTCATCTTTTTTAGTCAATCCGAATTCCTATATTTTAAGTATTGCATCATCAATTTTATTGCTACGAATCAGATTTTTTATGAGCGATCGTTGCTCAATAGATTTTTCATCCAATATAGTGACTGAATTCAATAAGATTTTACCATTGAGTTTGGCCTATTATGCAAATGCTTTTGCCAGATCATAGTGCCCTTCGGTGATAAAGAAATTGAAAATGTGCAGATTTACCTTCGTTACCTCTTCTTCCCTAATGCCATTGCTCCATTCTTTAGCCTTGATGGTAGGCCTTTACCGTTATTTTAGCTTGGTTTAAATTGAAACTTCAGGACCTGTACGTAGCGCTTCCCTTAAGCCTCTTAGCATATAATTTATAATCAAAACAAAAAATTATTGACTTGTATACTATCAAATCGGAATTAAAATAATTATCATAAACATGCTGGTTATGTCCTTGAATAATATAACTTAAACTGAGGAAATCATCCTTAAACTTTTATAAACTAATTTAAAATTTAAATTTAATGAATCTAGGCAAGAACGAATTGCTCAATTGGATAAATTAAATCATGGAGACTGAATATACTACAGTTGAAACGCTAGGGGATGGAGTGGCATATGCTCAAATGATTGATGCCATTCATCCAGGATCTATCAATATCTTTAAAGTCAATCTGAACACTAAATATCCAGATGACTGTCAGCGAAATGTCAAACTCGTAGAAGACTCACTAAAAAAGCTACAACTTTCACAGCCTGTTTCTTATGAAAAGATAGGAAAGGGTAAATTTCATGACAACATCGTATTTTTACAGTGGTTGTACGGTTATGTAACCAGATATGGACTTGAAAGTCTACAGTTTTACTCACCGTTCGATAGAAGATTGCAAATATTGGAGAGACAAAATAAGCGGCATAACTAAATGAATCAACATTTAATACCTAATAAAGCCTATAAACAAGAAATTGATTGGGAGGCAGGAGTAGAGGCTGAATAAAACATCGATGCAGAAGAAGAAGAGGGTCAAAATTAGTAGTAGTTGGTCGAACTAAGGTTGTAAAAATTGAATGATTATGTAAGGTCTTTGGAGAATGACCTCAAATAAAAGATGGAGTTGAGTTGGAGGCTCATGCATCTTGTTGACAAATCAATTGAGGAGAGAAATAGCTTATTTTCTCTCCTAAACCATATTGATGGAGTTATTACGGAAAGTCCAGTCTCACCTCTTCGGGATAAGCTCGAATCCATTTTGCATGAAACTCCCTAAGAATTTTAATGACACTGATCAAATAAGTTCTATTAATGAATGAAATATATTGTCGATCATATAGAATTCTTGTGTTCCATAAATACTAAAATTCTGTCAATAAGCTGTTATTTTTTACCTTTGTCGTCAAGCCCATGAGACTTCAAATAAGTCTTTAGATCTGCTACTTTAAGCTCTTTTAAGTTTGCATCCAAAATTTGATTTTCAACGTGCTGTATTAAATCCAAGTTTTTCTATTCTTATTTTACTCCATAAGCACGACTTGGTACCTTTGCGGATTCTATTTTCACTGATTCTGTTTTAACGCGTTCTTTGCTAAATTTACTTCTTTTGTTTGACTAAACACACTCTTCCTATTTTACGAGACTGTTATGAGTCATCTGTCCGCGATAAGCAGGCCCTTCACAATCCATCAACACAGTTTCTTTGACCAGATCAATAACATCTCTAAAGTTATTGAAACCCTAAATATCTGGCTCGAGTAAATCAGGTCTAAGCTGGACATCCTTCTAGTTGAGTGCATGAGCTTGTAGGTGACTATAGAATTTTTGCAAGGATGGATTTTCAAAATCACGAAAATCAAAATTATGAATGGTAAGATTATTGATGAGGAGTTTGGTTATTTGTATGAGTTCTGTTGACACTTATGAAGGCGTTACGACTGTCTTTTCTCCGACAAAATTAACAATATCATCAGCAAATGGTAGGATAATCATATTGAATCCCGGAGGGGTTTGAAAATGATCCTATTCATCATATTTTTCTTCCTGAGGAAATAAGGCAGCGAATCTCAGTTCTTGATTATTTCTGGGCACAAGTTTAACAATTCCGACTAAGTTTTGTTTTGTTAATTCAGTAATGAGAGCATCAAAGAATTGAGAAGAGCCAGTAATATGCTCCTCATCAGGGTAAATAAAATAGGATGTTCTGAGATTATGATAAGGTTTAATAAGCGATTTTGGTTTAAATCCAATTAGAGTCATGCCAGGGGGCTATAAACTTTTTATTTTATTCATGTCTTACTTAGTTATTTTTATTTTTTAGCCACCAAGGGGATAATATGTTCCCACAACTCCATCAAATAGCACCTATCCCTTCGTATTTAGTCGTTTTGTGATTCTTTGCAAAAGTTTGTTGGACTTGGCATCCACTTTTTTAGGAGTTGGACGTTTAGCTTTGGAGTACAATGAATAAATTTTAACTCCCACTTCAACGGCCTTTTATTCATTTTTATCCGATACCTCTTTGCCTATTTTCATTGTCAACCTGTTTAATGTTCTCTTTTTAAACTATTTTTGTCTTAATCTTTCTTGCAAATCCAATATTTTAGATGAACTGTCCAACACTGTCGAGTTGATCTCTTCCGGATCAAAGGTAATTATTTCCTGGTAAAATTTACGAATGTCAAAAAAACATTTCCTGGCTTTACGAATTGGAAACAATTCAATTTGAACATTTTTGGCCGCTAACTATTGGGCACGTTTAATGCTGGTTTGTCTGTCTTCGTCTCCAATAGGGTGAGGGCAATCTTAGGCTGTGAATAAAAATACTCTCAGATAGTATTAAGTTGTTTTGAGACTGCTAATTTCAGCTCCATACTCCCATAATACGTAATTCAAAGAGACTTTGTCCTTGGATAATCCTCCAAATCTAGCTTAAAATTATTTAAAGAGTAGTCCTGCTTCCTTGATCCTGCGTGCATCCACCTACGAGTCAATGGAATGAACCTTGAAAATATGGTCTTGATTGATACTATTCTGTGTGTTCCCTAAATAGGATAATATTTACGACATTGAAAAGGATAAGACCTACTTTGTCACTTGCATTGGCTATGATTTTTCTCTGTAAGAAGTTGTAATATCCCTAAAAGATGAGTTACAATTGACTTTTTTATTCACCTTATAGGGGTTTCAACATATGCTCAGAGCAATCAATGATGAAAACAGTTGAATCTTTCTTTGAAGCCTAAAAATTGGCTGCATCATCTCCCAGTCCAAGATCGTCAAGCAACTCTTCAATATTTTATCCTTCAGCTTCTTCGTTATGATCCTAGTCAAATTCCATTCCTTGCCTCCAAAATTATATATTAGAAAAAGATAGCGTTGCATTATAGCACTATCTTTTTAAAAATAGATTGGTCCAGTCAACTTTATTGAGGGCAAGAATAGTCTTTCTATTTTATTATAAAAAAATACCGAAATATTTTCTTGAATTAAATTTGAATCTTACCCGTGCTAAAGTTGATTTTCTTCAAAGATTTAATTTAAATTGATAAAATTTAATGATAGCGTCCTTTCTCATAATTTTGATTATTAATTTTCAGTCAGCAAAGAAAGCGCGCATATATACCTCACTGTTTAAAATATTATAATATACTATGCCTCATTACCCCTCAGAAATATAGTACTCTGACAAGTACTGTGATTAGTTCTACTAATACCGCCATGTTGTACTTCCTAAAGAGATCTATAAGAAAATACAGGGCAAAGGAAAACTTTTAACTGAGTCCGAGTGGAGGACTTTGGGAGTGCAGCAATCAAGGGGATGGACACACTACGAAATTCACAAACCAGAACCTCATATTCTGCTATTCAGGAGGGCCAAGGGAACCGACCCCCTCACGGGAGAGCCACCTGCCGGTTTCATTGCTCCACCTGACGACTTTTGGTGATCTGCATATTCATTATCATCTCCAACAAATTCTTGTCACTAGAAAGATGTCCCACCCTCCAGTCAATGCTATTGAAGGACAGTCGAGATAAATCGAGATGATATCGGCGATTGTTGGCAGGTGATAGAATTTGAACTGAAGCATAAAGTCAATAATAGACCTCAACCATATGCTTAGTATATGAATAAGAGAGAGATGGTGACTGCTGAATTGTTTCGCCTTGTACTTCAAATCACATGAATAATCTAGCAGTCGTTAACCAATCCAATCCACCTCTAACTCAAATAATAATTCTAGATGATACAAAATCAAAGCCTATCGATTTTGCTGAGGATGGCCTTCTTGCGAATAAAGTTGGTCATGCGAACGTTGAACATGGCTGATGCAGGGATAATGCAGATCAAATTAATGGTTATGTTCATCAGTCGCTTCAACTGCCATACATTATACATGAGTATCAAAAGCATTCCCAGTCCAATGAATATATTATTGATTATTACTTGCATATCTTGCGTTGATGAAACTATTTTGTATTAATCTAAATTTTAAAAGAAATTATTTTATTTTATTCTAAGGTAGTTTATAAGAAGTTATCTAGTGAATATAATTGTTATGAGATGATTCATTGTTCCTTTCACCTTAGGAGATAAATAATTGTTGAAATCATCCTTTATCTAAATGCGGATGTTCGATTAAAACATCTATAGACTCTAACTGTAACCATTCATAAGAATTCCTGATTCAATGGAAAGACAGGCTTATAGTGATTGATTTAATGAAAAAAAAGGAATAGTAATATTATTAAGGTAGATATTCTGGCAAAGACTTTCTTCGTTGCTTGTATCTGACTGAAACATTGAAGGGAGAGTATCCGAAGGAAAATGATTTTTTATAATCGTGTTGTTTTAGTAGGGATTGGTGTATTTACCAAACAGTTATTTGTAGTATTATGACTGAAATAGGTCTATGTAATAGCGTTATATCCACATCTCATCCATTTGATATTTTTGCAGTAAAGACAGAATGCTGAAGAAGTCTGTCTGGTCTCCCGATATGTTAACGCTCTAGAAATAAATGACTACTGCAGTAAAGATAAACAACAATGGGTAAAAAAGAATAAATTTACAAGACTTTTATATTTTAGCTCTACAGTTCATATGGTTAGCCAACTTTCTCTATGATTTAGACTTTTTTCTTGTTGATTGAACATCCTCAAATCTTATTGCTGATCCCTTAGGCCCTAGTTCATGTGGATAAAAGTCATTTAGAGTGTTGCCCGCATTGATTCCCACCATGATAAGTTTGATCTTTTCCAATTATAGAGTAATGTTCTCCACATCATTTGGTTCAATAAAGTTATAAAGTCGTTTAAGATCTGCGTGAAGCTCCACCATTTTGTAAGTAATGACAAAACCATATAGAAACAACAGTCCCATCACAGCCGCAAACACATAGACTAGTACTTAAGCAACCTCATATGTGGAAATGAAGTCCTAATTAAATTTTAAAACCTGTTCATAGACCGGCATAATAGACAGTATACTGTTATAATTTGATGCGAAGAAGGGAATATTGGAATTATTACTAAATCCTTCCTCAATGCTAATGAGAAAATCAATGAAAGTAGAAAATTGTGTGCTTGTGGCAATGTGGAAGTTACTGAAGTTAAGTTGATAGTTTTGCTGCGCTACACCCGTGAGATCTTTGTTTTGAAGATAGGTGGTCTTTATTTCTTTGGAGTCAAAATCATTTTGTGAGTCATAGTAGTTAGTTAAATTGGTTATTGCACTTTCCAATATGCTATCAGGGGGGGTACCTGAGAAAAAGATAGAGCCAATGTAGGCCTTAGAAACAGAACGATTGCGAGTGAATAATGCGTTGCTATAACAACTGGAGTATAGTCGCAATAGGTGAACGTACTCATTATTGAGATTATACATAGACTGAGAAATGGTGCTCATTTAAGTAAGAAAGTTATTACTGAAATTTTTGAAAAGTCCAATGGTGCCAAAGATCAAAAAGTACATTAATATTTTCAAAAACGAAGTTTGGTAAAAATAACTTTTATAACTTCTACTCCGAATAGCACTGAGTTTTTAAACAATCTTAGATTTATAAGGATTTTCTATCCGACAGAAAAATACTTCATTCTAATATTCCTGATGTGGACTGTTCTCTTTATTCAAGTTCAGTATATAGACCTGTGTCCTTTGTCTGGTCTAATTCTTAAATTTTTTGAAGCTTTCTGATATGATTTTAATCAATAAATAATGTTGATCGCCAAATTTAAACTCCTATTACATTTGCAATGTTATCTCGCTATTAAAGTTATAGTTTTTATTTTGCTTTAGATGAAAATTCTTGTATATTATCTTTGTCCGAAGAATATCCTAATTCATTAGTTTCTACACTTATATTTATGATAAGTCTGATTCAAATAAATCGTTTGGAAAAAAGATAAATTCATCTCTGGTCTATTTCAATATTTTATTTGGAATTACTCCCATCAGCTACCTCATTCCTTCGTTCAGCAATTAAATGCGCTGACGATTCGTGTTATAGAGGAATAGTTGACTGGTCTCCTCCTCATCTCTACTCAATGACAGCAATAGCCTCACCCCCGAGCCCGATGACGGCAGCATATACAGCATACACTTCACCACTATGAAGCAGCCGCTGCTGTGTAGCAGGGGCAGTGCGAAACTGTTATGTTCCTCCCGCTCGAGGAAACCAGTGTAAATTTCTTACAGATAAAGGTGAAAGTGGTTGGGGATGAGGCAACGCACAGAGCGCTTTTCGAGTTACTCGCGTTCATAGTGCATCGACCGCAGCAGCTTCAACGATACCTTCTCAATTGACTCGCCCTCGAGCACCAGGTATTAGAAGGTGTTGCTGTGCTCGATCCTGTCCTCGAAGCGGAAGTTTTAGGAAGAGTGGTAGTTGTTGATCAGCTTGCTCACTAGTTCAAACAGCAGTCGTTCGTTGGGAATGGGGTAGCTTTCTAGCTGTTTGATTCTAAGTTGGAGCTCTGCGTGCAGCTTTACGATAAGTTCAATTTTATCCTCGGCTTCTGGACCTACCTCAAAGCGGTTCTCGGCTAAGTCTTTCCAATACAAAGAAACCTCAGTGAGTAGCTGTTCGATGACAATATGAAATCGATGGTAGTTCTGCTCGGCATCAATGATATCTGATATATGGAGAATAGATTCGCTTTTGCGAGTAACTTGTTGATAGCTTTTGAATATTTGATGAGTGACTTTGTAAATTTTATAATTTTTGGTTATATTAAAGCCACTGGTTTTGTTTTCCTAGAAATACTTAATTATTTCCTTTATCAGTGCTAGCATATTCTTCTTTAATTGTACTCCAGTTGAGAAGTAGAAGAGAGTCATATCGAAAGAGGGGTGCTTTTCTTTATCCCACTTCACCTTGTTCCAGAGCAGGTCCTCCATGGAGTCCTTATTCCACTTATGGAAGGGCATGTTGCGTACGTGCAGCGGCAGACAGACCTGCTGCAGATCCTCCACTTCCTGCAGATACTTCTCATACATCTCCTCCTCATCTAGGTTTAGTTATTCGTTTTCTTAGCGACTGCTTTCTTCTCTGTTTTTCTTAGATTTAACTTTCTGCAGCAGCATTCTGTCGTCCTCGAGGACAGAGCGGCTGATTTGGGCGGGGTAAAAGAAGAACACTCCCACACAGCAGGCCGCAACGAGGAGCAGGTTGATGAAGTTGAGGTAGAACTGTCCGTTGGGACTATAGTTGAGTTGTAGTAAGCACAAGAGACACGTTAGCCACGCCATAATGTACAGCAGTTTCTTCGTCAATGCATTTGTACCCTAAACAGCTGCTGCTCCTAATACAGGACTACAGTGCTGATAACGAGCAGCAGAAGCACTCCCCAATTGATGGAGAACACTATCAGGATCGGCGCAATCACTGGCGAAAACGATTTAAACAACCGATTATCGATGAGTGTTATTGACTGGATAAAATATTCAATAGACCCGATGCACAATAATACAGGTGTCCAAGTATTGTAGCTGCTTTTTGGTCCATCTACCCTCCAGAATATATATAATCCTACCAAAAAATATCCAATTTCTGAAATGTATGTTAAAGCCGAATAGACCATGTAGCTTACTTCGACAATTCTTTTGTATGGTTTCAAAGTTCCCAATTCGTTGAAAAATTTAAAGGTCACCGTGAATATAATAAGTCGCGATGACACCATTACTAGAATTAATATGGCTAAAAATAAATCAGATATGCTCTATCTTAAAATAAAGGTACCAATAAATTTTCTGGGGTTTGTTAAACTGACCCCCACGAGCCAATCGAATTGATAATGATGTACGCCAAGATGATGGAGAGTTGTCCTATGAGGCAGCCATGAGATAGTAAAGGATAGGACTAGCCTGTCGCTTATATTTCGTAGAGTATTTTAAGACCTACTTTAGCGACCTTTGATAGTTGACTTTCCTATTGCATATTCAAAAAAATAATGAAGAATTAAAATTAGTAATTTAAAAATCGCACTAATTCAATGAGTAATAATGAGCCCTTGTTTTATAAAAAGTTAAAATTAAATCTTATCCCTCGATAGCATCCATTTTTCATACACATTATTGATTTGATGACATGCGCATTAATCATTTATTTTTTACCTTCCAAAACGACAGAAATATTATTTATGGAAAAACAATTTATTTATTTATTTATTTATTTTGTAAATTGTATGTTGTACCTTTAAGATGATTTTTACCATAGCCCATAACTTACTGGTACGATCATCTAAAGTTTTAGAATCATGCCCTTCATAACCACAAAAAATATCACAAAGTCATCTCAATCCATATCAAAATAGTAGATGATCAATAATATTTTTGAAGATTATCATTTTGGCAAATTATTTTTATATTTAGTAACCATTGTATTTTTTAGGAGAATTTAACAGATTATAAATTGAAAATAGTCATCAAGAGCAAGTTTAGAAACCTTCAACTTGTCATCCATAAGCAATACAATCAACAATAAAACTCACACACTACTAAACTCATAAACACGATCCATCACATGAGAACCTCTCGCCAGCTTCATTGCTCCTGACCACTTTTGGTCATCTGCACATTCACAAATACTTATTACAAGCGAGATGTTCCACCAGCCAATCAGATTTACTGAAAACAGGCCAAACAAATGGAGAGGATATCGGCGACTGTTCACAATCGATCGAATTTGAACTGAATCATAAGATCAATAGACCTCAGCCATGCTTAAATATTAATAAGATGAAGCAAAGGAATGATGGCTGCTAAATTGTTAAGCATTGCACTTGCAAGTCGCATGAGTAACCTAGCAGTCGTTAACCAATCCCATCCCCCTCCAACTCAAATAATAATTTATAGCTAATGCACAATCAAAGCCTATCGATTTTGCTGAGAATATCTTCCTTGCGAATAAAGTTGGTCATGCGAATATTGAACATGGCTGAGGCAGGGATGATGCAGATCAAATCAATCGCGATGTTCATCAGTCGATTCAGCCGCCTTACACTATAGGCTAGCACAATCGATACTCCTAAAGCAATACACATTGTATAGCCTATAAGATTCGTATCTTGTATCTATGACTCTGTTTTGTACTCCTCAAAATCGGAAAAAAATTTATTTTATTTAACTTTCAAATAATTAGATAGAACTTATCGAGTATATATTATATTCACCAGATTGTTGACAGTTGATTTCCCATTTGGAGAGAGATACGAGCTAAAATCATTCTTTTTCTCAGTACGAATGGTTGACTCCAACATCTCTAAACTCTAGCAGTAACCATTCAGCAGTACTCCTGCTTGGATTGAAGCACAAGCCTATAGAGATTGATTTAATGAAAAAAATGGAATAGTAATGTTTCCTAAATAGATGGAGGAGCAAAGATTATCCTCTTTATTTGCATCCCACTGAAAATTAGAGGGTATATCATCAGAAAAAAAATGTATTTTGATGATGGAGTTGTCCTCATATGGATTGATATAGTTGCCAAACAGCTATTAGTAATAAGTCGGCTGAAAAAGGCCTAAATAGTAGCGTTCAATCCACATTTCGTTCTATTGATACTTGTGCAGCAAAGTAAGAATGCTGAGGAAATCGGCCTGATCGCTTGCCATGTTAATATTTTCAAAATAAATAACTACTGCTGTAAAAGCCATTATAATAGGAGTAAATAGTGTGAACTTGCAAGTCTTTTATATATTCTTTTTGCAAGAATTATTGACGGCCTGTTTAGTCTAATTTTTGGAAGAGTTTTTCTGGATTTATTGTGAGCTTTCCGATATTGATTAATTTTTAATTAGTTGTTCCTTGGAGTTATAAAGAGTATCATGATTATCGCCTTACTCTGTAGCTCCAATCACTGCCTTAATCTTCTCCAACTCTGTGTCAACCCGAGCAACATCATTAAAATCAATAAAAGTATAAAGTCGTTTTAAGTCTGCATGCAACAGAATCATCTTGTAAGTAATAGCAAAGCCATAGAGTGCCAAAAGCCCCACTAAACCAGTGAACAAATAGACTGCAATGTGAGCGCTAACATATCCTGAATTGAATTTTTAGCTAAATTTTAGATACTGTTCATAGACTAGCATAATGGAAAGAATGCTGTTATAGTTAGACACAAAGAATGGCAGATAGGAGCCATCATTAAATCCCTCACTTACTGCTACAATAAAATCATAGAAGGTAGAAAACTGAGTGTTGGATACAATGCTGAAGTTACTAAAGTCAAGTTGATAGTTTTTATCTGAGTAGCCAGAGAGGTCTTTGCTTTAAAGATATGTGAGCTTTATTTCTTGCGAGCTCATATTATTTTGCGTCTCATAATAGTTTGTTAAGTTGGCAACAGCATTATCGAGCGTGTTATCTACAGGGGTCACTAAAAAGAAGGTTTCGTTGAGAAAGGTCTTAGTGGCTAAAGGATTACGGATGAATAGTTAGTTGCTGTATCCATTGGAGTAGAGTCTTAATAGGCTAATATATTCATGATTAAGATTATACATTGTTTGGGCGTTAGTGCTCATTTATGTGAGAGCGTTGTCGCTGAATGTCTTGAAGAGGGTTATGTTGCCAATAATCATTACAAAGAGTAGCACCTTCAGCAATGAAGTCTGGTAAAAATAGCTCTTATAGCTTCTATTACGAATATTATTGAGTTTTTAAATAATTTTAGATTTATAAGGATTTTCGATCCTACAAAAGAACCTCTCATTTTAAAACTCTTCATGCTTACTATTTTTCTTTTCGACGGTGAGTATCTAAAGTTGAGTTCTCTGTTTATTTTAGTTCTTGAACTTTTTGTAACTCTCCGACACTACTTTAATTACAATATAGGAATATTATCTGAATTGGAACTCCATCTCAAAATGTAAAGCTACTTCATTGTTATAATTATAAGAATAGTTTTTCTTGAGGTAAAAATTCTTTGCCACTATTTTTGTTTTCAATACATTGTCTTTTTTTAATTCGGATACTTATTATTAGCATAGCTCAGATACAAAGAAATCGGTACCGAATAAAGTCAACTCACCTCGAGCCAATTTGTGGATTTTATAAATAGGAACTCCCATCAACTCCCTCATTCCTTCGTTCAGCAATTAAATGCGCTGACGATTCGTGTTATATAGGAATAGTTGGCTTGTCTCCTACTCGTCTCTACTCAATGACAACAGCAGCCTCACTCCCGAGCCAGATGACGGCAGCATATACAACATACACTTCACCACTATGAAGCAGCCGCTGCTGTGTAGCAGGGGCAGTGCGAAACTGTTATGTTCCTCCCGCTCGAGGAAACCAGTGTAAATTTCTTACAGATAAAGGTGAAAGTGGTTGGGGATGAGGCAACGCACAGAGCGCTTTTCGAGTTACTCGCGTTCATAGTGCATCGACCGCAGCAGCTTCAACGATACCTTCTCAATTGACTCGCCCTCGAGCACCAGGTATTAGAAGGTGTTGCTGTGCTCGATCCTGTCCTCGAAGCGGAAGTTTTAGGAAGAGTGGTAGTTGTTGATCAGCTTGCTCACTAGTTCAAACAGCAGTCGTTCGTTGGGAATGGGGTAGCTTTCTAGCTGTTTGATTCTAAGTTGGAGCTCTGCGTGCAGCTTTACGATAAGTTCAATTTTATCCTCGGCTTCTGGACCTACCTCAAAGCGGTTCTCGGCTAAGTCTTTCCAATACAAAGAAACCTCAGTGAGTAGCTGTTCGATGACAATATGAAATCGATGGTAGTTCTGCTCGGCATCAATGATATCTGATATATGGAGAATAGATTCGCTTTTGCGAGTAACTTGTTGATAGCTTTTGAATATTTGATGAGTGACTTTGTAAATTTTATAATTTTTGGTTATATTAAAGCCACTGGTTTTGTTTTCCTAGAAATACTTAATTATTTCCTTTATCAGTGCTAGCATATTCTTCTTTAATTGTACTCCAGTTGAGAAGTAGAAGAGAGTCATATCGAAAGAGGGGTGCTTTTCTTTATCCCACTTCACCTTGTTCCAGAGCAGGTCCTCCATGGAGTCCTTATTCCACTTATGGAAGGGCATGTTGCGTACGTGCAGCGGCAGACAGACCTGCTGCAGATCCTCCACTTCCTGCAGATACTTCTCATACATCTCCTCCTCATCTAGGTTTAGTTATTCGTTTTCTTAGCGACTGCTTTCTTCTCTGTTTTTCTTAGATTTAACTTTCTGCAGCAGCATTCTGTCGTCCTCGAGGACAGAGCGGCTGATTTGGGCGGGGTAAAAGAAGAACACTCCCACACAGCAGGCCGCAACGAGGAGCAGGTTGATGAAGTTGAGGTAGAACTGTCCGTCGGGACTGTAGTTGAGCTGCAAGAAGCAAAGGAAGCATGTGAGCCACGCCAAGATGTACAGAAGTTTCTTTGTCAATGCATTTGTACCTTAAACAGCTGCTGCTCCTAATACAGGACCACAGTGCTGATAACAAGCAGCAGAAGCACTCCCCAATTGATGGAGAACACTATCAGCAGCGGGGCTATCACTGGTGAAAATGATTTAAATAGCCGATTATCGATGAGTGTTATTGACTGTATTAGATATCCTAAAGATCCGACACACAAGAACATGATAGTCCAATTACTACTGCTGCTACTCATCATAATTCTTTAGAAGAGGTATAATCCTATTAAATAATATCCGATTTCAGCCATATATGAGAGCATGGAGAAGATTAGGTAGGAAACCTCAATGATAGTTTTATATTTCTTTAAAGTCCCCAATTAGTTGAACAAGATATAGTTTACTATGAACATAGCAATTCGGATCAAAATATCTCCCAGTATTATAAGAGTGAGTATAGACTCACCTATGTTCTGACTAAGGGTAAAAATTACTAATAAATTAAACCATTGTTGGCTAAATAATACTCCAGGTCCTATGGAATTGATGATGATGTAAGTCATGATGGTAAGTAGCTGCCCTACCTGGCATAGATTGATAATGAAAGGATATGACTAGACCTTAGCTTCTATATTATAAAAAATCTTCAATGCTACTTTGGCTATCTTTGGCAACTGTTTTTCCTGTTGCATCTTTCCAATTTAAAATGCTTGTAATGAATTAAATTTAAATTAATTTGGTCTTAAGAAGATTCGGAATTTGCGAGTTTTATGCATGTTTAAATTGAGAAGATTAATTCCATGTCGTGACTTATTTCATGAAATTTATGGTATTTAAATTATATCAATATCGACATAATTAAATACCTTTTTCATTATACTCAATTGTATCAGTAAATTATCTATGCCAAAAAAACAAATTAAATACTTTCAAATGTCTCTTGTCATTATCGATAATCTTCTAATGGTATTATTAATTATTTTTAACGTGATTAAACTCAGGATTTTATTTACATTATCTTAATTTACACAAAACATATGTTAAAGCTTCATCAATACAATACTGGAATTTAAATATTGGAGGCAAATTAATAGCATTAAATTTTACCTAATGACAATTTTAAAAAATAAAATTGCTAACTTTTTATCTCTTTTAATAGATTTATAAACAGCAATCAATAGTTTCAATCATTCATAAAGTTATAACAAATCATATGAATCAAAAACAAGTTGAAAGAATCATGAATGGTTGACTCCCAAACGAATAACATTTTCGTTATCTTTGCAAAGACGGTAGAAGATTGGCAATTTTAATTACTGAGGACAGTAAAAGATCTAACATAACTGGTTAACTGTCTCTAACTAATGATCGATTTCTGATTGAACATGGTAGCCACTATAATAATGCAGCAAGCCTGATTATGTGTAAATTGGGAAGAAAATATATGAGATAGATGTCTTCCCTAATAAAGAAAATGGAGTATATAGTTTGTAGATATCTTTTTGAAATTATTTGAAGTATTCACTCATCCATTTTAATAATTGTTAATACCACTTTGTATTGTTTTAAAATTTATTTCCATACTCGCTCAGGCAGTTGGAGATAAAAAAGTAATCAAAGTCTTTGTTCTTTTTTTCAGTCGAGCACTTTAATATTTTATACTATTACATCACATATTTTAAGGCTCTGCTAATCATAATACTTCTCTCAAACAATGCATTTTTCTTTAATTCTTTATCTTCAAGGTTAATGACTATAAAATATCTGGTCGCCGATTCGCAACTATAATATTCGAAGTATATCTGTATTTTATGTTTCTATAGTTTGGACACCTCAATTTACATCAAAGGAGCATAATTGTTAATTATCCTTGGAGGATAATTATTTATTGTTCCAGAATATTTGTAATTTGTCTTTATGATTAGCTGACTTGTTATTATGTTTGCATATCTGTTTCTATCTAAAATCTCATATATCTTATAGTAGAGCTGAGTTTATTGATCATCTCCTTCAATCAGGTGAAATTCGTTAAAATACAGTTTTAATTATACCAATTGATTTGCGTTTTTTATTTTTTTATCATTGACAAGCAGAGCAATAGTATGCATACAGTTATTGGGAAGATCAAAACCTTGGGATGGAAGTTTGCCAATCCAAATGAAGATATTAACAAAATTATTATCTTAACTTTTATAAGAAGATAAAACGGAACTTATCAAACTGAAATTGGTAATCTATTTTGTTTGTGTCTACTTTAGGATTTTGATTATATTTTATAGCGACTTCATTTTTTGTGGAGTAATTCGAGTTGAGTATTGTTCAATCTCTGATTTTAAACATAAGTCCTCAGTAAGATAGATCAGACAACACTCCTCATCAAAATTTATAATGCTTAAATTGCCTTAGAATATAAATAAAATGGCGACTTCAAAGTATTGGTTTATTAAAACAGAACTTAAACTGTGCATCATCATCTCAATATTTGCTACTGAAAGATTCAGATCTATAATAAGGATACCTCTAACTTCAAGTAAGATTGCTTATTTGTAGGGAATAATATACGAATAGTTTTCATACCCTTTTGCTGCTTGCTCTTCCTTGGAAAGAGTCTGCCTCATTTCATATTAATTGATTGAGCCACACAGTTCACATTATTTTGCAGTATTGGAAGGGTGTAACTGCGTGACATTAAAGGGATATGCCTTGCAGTACTTACATTTGCGAAGCTGATCATTTGCGATTGTGCTAACTTCGTTGATTATACTGGAAAGTTTAATATAGTAGCGAAGCTGTTCGTTTCTACTTATTTTCCAGAAGCAATCCAACAGTTATTATAGATTTTCGACTGTATCAACTTGATTCATGCCCTATAAGTAAATATATAGTTGTTGAGTGTCCTAATTATTAAAGATAAAATAAATAGTAATTGATAAATTTATTGTTGATTGATGACTAAAAGAATGAGCCCTCTATTTTTAGTTTAATTATTTTGGTGTTCTACATCTTTGATATGCATCCATGTAAATGTTTATTGACTCTTCTTAATATATAATGTTATTTTTCTTACCTTTTCAAAATATATACTCAGTTAGTTTATTTATAATCAAGCAGATGTTTATATCCCATTAATCAAGTAAGGTCAGTTTTAATTATGTTATCTTTAAAGTAGATCAAATATCTATAACAATAGCTAATTCTAATTATGTAGTAGACTAGTTTTACAACTAGTTATTTTGCAATTTAAAAATAGAATGCCAATCACTCTCATTTTTTAGGACCAAACCGTTCCCTTAACTTTACATCTTTTCGTTGGTTTTATTCAACTTACTCTTTAGCTTTCTGAGCTTCATCTAACAGTCCTTGCTTTAGCATCTGCAAATCATTTCTCTTTCTGAAATCTGAGGTTAGAGTTTTTTAGTCCAGTTGAATCTAAATAATGAATTAAATAACCCTGAATGCTTTCAAAAAACGACCATCCCAATAGCGAATCTTCTCAAAATTGATATAGCCACAATAAGTTCCATTAAACTGGCATACTGATTTCCCTTTACAATAAATGGCACTCTCAAAGTAATCAGTCGGTCTATTTCAAGCAATCAGTACTTTTTCTTGAGTTTACCAAAACTTATTTAAGCTTTTAGATCATTTTTCTTATCCTAGAAATAAATAGTGTCAGCAAGTTCAGTTCTGAGACTGCCAATGAATACTCCAGAATATATATCCTTGTTACAACTGACAGAAATTTGATCTCGATTGGGAAATTAATAAGTCTTAAAACCCTTGTTTACGAGAGACATTGAATTAAGTCCAGCACGGGCAGAAAAATCATAGCATCCATAGTATCGATATGAGTTATCCGGCCCCACTGCTAAAAAGTAGCTGACAGGAGGATGATGTGAAATCTGCTCACAATATATTTGTGTCCCATCAGAGTATGATCCTTGCAAGGTTTATCCAATTACTGGATTCAACTGAATAATATCAAAGCTACAGGCTTCAGGAACATGCACATGTAATAAAAAGAAGAAATTGTGTTTGTTATAACGAGCTTAAACCTTTCAAGAGGATCCTTTGCTTCGCAAGCGCGCTTCATGAAGTATGGGTTCATGCAGCATGACATAGTTGAATTTTATAGAGCCGTTTTAGGGATCATTGCCTTGATGGGAAAGGATATTCTGGTGAGATTGAGGTCGCCAGTGATAATCTTCTTCCCTACAATCTTTATCATCTCTTTTCCTATTGAGCGGATTTTGTTGACTTGAATTTTATCTCCGCAGATCTTACCTCCTTTGGAATAACCAAGCTCATGGCGGTGTTCTTCCGTATTCGGAAAATACCTTTTTCTCAATCAAAGTACTTAAAGCCATTGATGAGTTTAGCAGCTTACTCAGGCGTGGGGGAGATGAAGCCCTAATAGTCACTATCGAAGTTAAGGATATCTGCATCTTGGAGTTCCTCGACTTACAATCCTTCTGGGTTAAATCCTTTCTTCTTGAGTTCATCTTCATCGACTTCCTCTTCTTCTTTAGCGGGGCTTTTTTTCCAAAGCCAATTAACCATCTTCATTTTTATCGACGAGAGAGAGTAAATAAATGATTTAAAAAGGGTAACATTTAATAGAATTTATTTATTAGGAATAGAATAAAAATAAAAATGCATAAGTTTAGTGATTTATTGTTACTTCCATTCGGAATGATTATTAACACTCAAGAAGTCTATAAATTGTTAGTAAGTTTATATTTACTTTTGGACTCAATCAAATAGATTCCTTTTCAATTCACATTCATCATTACTTTAACATACTTTATTTATCAAACAAAGCTTTTATCTATAATTTTCTATAATACATCTCACTATAGAAAATGCAATAAGCCAATCACAAAACATCCTAATAACAACTGAACAGAATCATTCAAAGATTAAGCGAAAGCGTAAGAGGAACTCACACCAATAGCCACAAAAAGGTAATCTTCACTCGCAGACACCTCGAAAGATATTTGTATACATTCTCATTGGAAATTGGATGTGACCTGCCTACGGACGAAGTCATCAGAACTATTTATAACCTGATGAATAGAGAGGAAGAGAACCAATAAAGCGAAGGAATTTAGGAAAACAAATTTAAATAATTTATTAAAATATGCATTAATATTTACTAGTAGTCAAAAAAGTCAGCAATCGGAGGGATATTTGATCGAGTGCAGATCGCTTTGAAACAGTCACTCTACTACAGCAAACTTGAGAGAGGAGATGCAACTGTATGATTGAAAAATATTATCTTGAAAACCTTTTGGGTATTGATTTTAATTGAAGATAAAGATTATTGTTAAAATTCTCTTTGAATAATATAATAGCTGAAATACACAATCTATCATCAATCAAGCGACTTCCTTTCGCAATCTTAGACCAAAGATTGATCCAAGAGATATATAAAACTTCATTTTCAATAAATAATGGTTAAATATTATTTAGGATAATTGATTTAATGATTTTGATGAACAGAATGATCATTTCTTTGTTCTGGTGTTAACTTCCTCGGCAATCTTCTCCTGAATTCCATATTCAAGCTGACTGGTAAATCCGACGCATGAGCAGTTGATCTCACCCAAAATATATACGTCCTTCTTGTCCTGATCCCAGTCCAGAATGAAATCTGAGCACCAGATTAAGGGAATTTCAAGTCCTCCGAGCTTTTCTGAGATGATTGGAAGAGAATCATGGAACATTTTAATCAATCCGGGCCATTTGGCAGGAAGATCGTAAGTATATTTGGCTCCTGAGAACAGAGTAGCAGAGAAGCTATCAGCACCTTCAGCAGGCTTCTTGTGAACAACGAAGATAGGGGTCTTGCCTACCAACAAGATTCTGATCTCTCCCTCCTTAATTCTTGGCAAAAATCCCATATCTACCAATTGTCCATTGACTCCAATGATATATTGCTCGCAGAAAGTCATAAACTCACCGAGCTGATGGAATTCAACGTGGTTGTCAACAGCTTCAGTGCATTTGATTTTAGTATCAAGAGGAAGAGCTTGTCCCTTGACAACTTTTGTTGAGTCAACGACTGAAACTCTCCAAATTCCAGATCCGGTTGAACCTCTGTTTTGTTTCAAGACTCTTTCTCCAAGGGTAAGAGTTGTGGGGAAAGTTTTCTTAAAAGTTTCAATGTCATAATAGCCATAGGTATCTTGGGGAACTAGTGAGGTTCCAGCCAATTTAACCAAAGCATCCTTGGCTCCGTACTTGGTCATCACATCAGGGTTGGTCATTCCAACAAGTCCGTGAGCACTCAGTTTTCTCAGGAGTTCAAAGAACTTTTCTTCTCCGGTGGCAATAGTTCCAGGGTTGACTCTGGGAATGTAGCCAACGTATCCTTCCTTAATGATGTGGTCATAGAGTTTATCAGCCCATTAGTCTCTGTAGAAGATGATGTCACATTGTAAGCCCTAGGTCTTGTTGATAGCAGTTCTGATGGGAACTGAGTCTTTTCTATGACCATCGAAACCTTTATCACTTCCTCCCTCAGCTTCAAAGAGAACAACCTTTCTAACTTGTTGCATTAAATATCTGTTGAATTTTATTCAATAAGATTCGCATATATAATCAACGGCGGTAGCTCAATAGCTGCACGTCAAAAATCAAAATATTTATCAGTGTTCTACAGACGTCTTTTTCATCCGTTTGATCAATATCCTATGAGATTTGCAGAGTTTAATTGCACCTACATTTGATGATCGATCAGCACAAGATAGATCTATCAAAGACATTGCTTTTATCATTGATCCATTTTCTATTCAGGCAAAACTATTACTGCACGAATTTCCTGATGAAAATTAGATAAAAAGTCTAATATCAAATTGAAGATCAAGAAAAGATTGGAAAATTTATGTTGGGTTTCAGGTGACCTTTGCTAAGTTTCCAGTTGAAATATTTAAGGGAGACATTAATTTGCAAATATATTTGGTCTTCCATATATTCTTCAATAAAATCACGATTGCTGCCGACCCCAATATCTTTATCAGATACAATATGAAAAAGAACATCTCTTCAGCAAAGTGGGAATGATTTCTTTAACTAGAAACTAGCACTTTAAGTTTGAGTTATACAAAAAGCTAAATAGTTTGGATATCTTAAAGCAACGTAACGTGTGAAACTATTGATACAAAGATATACCGCAATTAGATTTTGTAAAATCAACAATAAAAGCAAAGTTCTTCGTTCAGAATGCTAACAATTTGATTGTCTAAAACAAATTAGCATTTTCTTACGCTTAAAAGGTTTATAAAAATCGGGAAGTTGACTAGTATAATTTCTGCAAATAAAACAACTCTATTTACTCTGCATACTATATAATTCATAAGTAAAAAATATTGGAAATGATAAAATATAAAAGCATCGAATTTGAGACAGGAAGACGTAAAATCAGATTATGATAAATGTTGTATTTATTAATTTTGGCTTTGCATCTGAGAATCAAGAATAGATTTGTATATATTCTGTTTATTTATATGATTTTGAGTTATGCCTTATTTTGACGATCAAATCATTAACAATAAAATGGAAAATAGACATCCAGCTTTGGATTACATCAAATCATAACAATATCTTTATTCAATAGAAATAATATTACGAGTTGAATGTCCACTTAATTTGTTTATACAATTTAAATGTACCTCAAACGAGATCGACTCATTCGCAAACAAATACAACTCAATAGAGAGCATCCCAACTGGCAGCCGCTTCCTGAACCATAACTTAAGCGATTACAGAACGGCGCACATTAACAACTTTCCCTTGCAAAGATCATCAGTCGAGAAATGGACTACTCAAAAATATAGCTCTTTTTGTTGCTTTCCACTCCCGCACAGCGCCAGCCCTTTTACAATAAACTTAGTTCTGACCTCTCTGCTCTTTTTGGAGACGAGAAGGCACAGATCACATTTTAAAGTAAATGGACCCTATCCCTTAAAAGCAACGTAATGGGATGCTTCACTAAAATTGCGCTTGATTTTTTTGCAGCCCTTGCTCAGGATCCAATCAGGTATCATCTAACCTCACTTTATGTGGACACTATCGAAAAGCTCATTTCTCAATAAAAACTTTCACGCATTGAGGAGAAGTTTTTGGAACCTTTCCTGGTAGAAGCAGTCAAGTTTAACTGCACTTTGGAAAGTGTACTTGGTTCGAGTAACGTCTCTCGACTAACCAAATCAGCAGCAGGACTATCTCGGTTGTTGGGAGAAAGATAGACACCAAAGACATTAACAAGCAACCAATTCTTGAAATATTGTGCTATGCGTGCCTTGGGTGCGGTATTGCCGCATTAAAAATATTTGCACAATCAGTTACTGCATGCTCCAAATCCAAAATATCTTCTACCTTTTCGGCGAAGAGGGACTTTTCTACAACTTACAAATGAACTACTTCTCAAATCAAACAAACTAGATTTGGTTGGATGCCAGTTTTGGAGTTACTATGAATACTAAGAGGGTGATTTATACGAACGCATTCGAAGAGCAGCAGAGTGGGGAGGACGAGTCGATATCCTCCTGGCTCTCATACGCCCAAAGCTTGTCTGCGGTCTTGAACGATGCCTGAACTTAACAAATGAAAAAGTCATCTACTTCAGCAGTCGACAGCTCACAGAATAGGGTCTAAATGCGTTAATGGCTCTAGTCGAGACTGCCCTGTTTATTTGCCGAAATAAATCATAGCGTGAACTTCTCTTCGACTCTGCCCTGTAAAAAATAGATATTGGTCAAATATTTCAACATTCTTTACTTCGTGAACCTAGACTACGTCCTTTTGTGCTATGCCTACTTTAGCTTTATTTGCTGTTGTTGATTGCTTGTCCAAAACGCCACCTACGCCTCAAATTTGTACCTCATTTAGCCTTACAACTTCATCGTCTGCTTGACGCCCACAGCGACCATAAATTCACCACTGACGTTACCTGCATCGTAGTATAATTAACAGGTCGGCTATCTGCTGAGGAGCGAGCTGAATTTTTGTATGGTATGGTGTAAGCCGCAAACCACTAGTGGGAATCAAGTCAATAATCTATAATAAGTAATGAATTAGCACAAATAAACCCTCACTCTGTGCGTCTTTTAGCAGAGTTGGTTGCACAACATAGCTTCTAAGATTAAGGCCGTACTGAATATAAGGTTCTCAAGCTGGAATTTTATTATATTCTTGCCCTTAACTATAAGGAGAGTTAATACTTCGAAAGTAAGCAGAAGCTGAGTCGCACATTGCTCGATATTAACCCTTCCCTAGCTAATAATTCTGTATTTGCAGTACTTTAGACCAAACGTACTACTCATGAAGCTTTTCGAGCACATCTCCTCTCACTCTATGGAGAAGGAATGGAAGCAGTGACTCGAGCTGAGCATGAGGGCCTGCTGGCTGTCATCGACTAAGTGGTCACCTACCGTATCCAAGAACTAAAAACTTTGAAATCTTAACAGCGTATAATACTTGGTAGCTTTTATTCATTGATGGTAAGTCTTTTGGAACAAGTAGAAAGATTATAACCCAGTGGAAAATTGCTTAAATTAGTACGAGAATATTTTCTCAAATGCAAAAAAACGTATTTCATTGAGGTAATTTCACTGAAGGGTAGAGACTAGACTCGTTCCCGTGCTCGAGAGCTAATCACTCAGGATGTTAGCTTTCTCGTAGAAGGCTGTGTTTCAGCTAACCCAACAGTAGCTGAGTTTTGTTGGGAAGTACTACAAGAGTACATCCAGCGCGTACCAGAATTAGCCATATATACTGGAGTGCTCGTTGTTTGGGCTGAGTGTATTTCAATTCTCTACCGTAAAAGCAACCAAGAATATGAAAGTCGATCTTAGAGACTCCGAGGGCGCTGGCTAGTTTCAGGTACTCCTATTCCAACCGAGCGCAAGATAATTCTCGCAAGATTGGGAGTACTACTAATAGGTTTGTATGGTGTAGTTTTAAGAGGTCATTTAATAGACGATGATTACCAAAACGTACGAATTCAGTACTTGATCCGGGAAAACTGCAAATCTGCATCATTTGGTTTTGGGTGGAAGTGTCTTAAACATCTTGCCAGTTCATTTCGCGAAGATCATGAGTTTATAGACAAAGAAGTGCTGCGTAACAACAGTTGCTCTTGGTTCGTAAATTAGGATTATTTTAATGCTCGCTTAGAAAAACTCAAACCTGATCGAGTTCTTAACGATGCCTCTCTTATTCCTCTTCATCGTGGAAAAGTTACTCATGATGACCTTAAAAAAATATTCGTGGCTGTATAGCCGCAGGTTGAGACTGAGTTTGTTACTATACCTCCTCGAGCTTCAGAAGGAGAAGTAGTAGGGGTTGTATAGGAAATGGAACGCTTGTGTTCCGAAATGGAAGTAGGGGGCCGTATAGAGGAATAATAAAACGGTGAAGAGCCTTACGGCTGTCTGTTTGATGTATTGTCTCGTGTAAAGATGATATACATAACAAAACGAAACCAAGCGCTTGTCTTCGCTCATATTCTTGATGTTTGCCGTCGGTACGTTCACTTTCACTTACTTCAGCATACCCTCCTAAAAATAGTACCGTTTTTCTATTGTCTCAATGAGTTCAACTGGCGAATTGTTGATACTCTCGCTTAGTTGCTTCATTTTGTCGTAAACTAGCTTAATACTTCTGGAAAAAGACCTATAGATTCCCATCGTACTGCCAACAGCACCTTTGATGCAAGACTAGGTCAGTTCAACTCTCTTCAATAATATTAACAAAATGAACCAATATGTCCTGGTGGAAGGCATAAGGTACTGAGCAGCCACTAGAAAAGAGTAACCAATTTAAAGCTAATGTACGGAGAACTGGTTGAGTTTTTTGGATCCCATATGCATGTTTGCATTGCGAAAGGGTACCCCTTATCACTACTTCTAAGAGTATTTTCTTTAAGCTTTTTGCTTGAACGGTAGGTTCAAGCGCAGCTATCTCTGGAAAGTGTATGTCGCGCTCTGCTCAGTCAATTATAGCTGGTTAATGTCTTAAAATCAGCCTTGGAAAAAGGCGAGACTGCCTTTGACGAGAGCGTGGTTGACGATTTCTATCTTAAAACTCTCAAGACTGCCCTTTACCATTTCCAGCGTGAAGATGCACCTGAAGATGAACTTATTGGCTCCTCTTTTCAACTCAAAGAACTAAGGACACGTATTGACTTCCTCGTGCGAATCTGTGACTACCTACGCAATGATGATTTTCATCAACTCACCAAAAAGAAACTACCTCGTCGGAACTAACTTTTTGCTCGTCGCGAGGCAGAGATTCCCCTCTTGTAGCTGCTTGATTTCGCAAAAACAAAGCACAACCCGCGACACAGACAAACTCAGCAAACCGAGAGAATACGTCCTATTTCTTCCTCAAATTCTACAGAGCAGGTAGATCTGTAAGTACTTCGATACTCTCTATTATATCTGATTGCTGAGCAAATTGATCGAACGAAGGCTTACGCCTACCCTCAGTTGAGTTCAATCAATAACCCGTACTCCTTAGCAGGTAAAAAAGGATTCATCCCTAACCATATGGTTGAAAAACTTTTAGTTTACTTTGGGCGCAATAGCGATCGTGGTGCCATACTCGTATATAATTTCATTCGCATTTTTGGAGACCGCATAGAAAACAGAACATAATTGTTGGAAGAAATATCGAAGAGAGTATAAGCTGATCCAATTTACACATATCCGCCTTTTTTGGCTTTATTTGTTGAAAAGGAACGCAGCGATCCCTCCAGGATGAGAGAACTAAACTATTGGCGTGCGCCCCATATCCCTGTTCTGCTAGCATATCTCTCTCCCAAATACTAAGAGTTCCCTGGACTCCAGCGTTACGTTACAAAGGTGCTGGCTCAATTATAAGCAGATCAGATATTATTCTACCTGCCCCAAATTTTCCAAGCCTTGCCACTGCGGTCGGGAAGAATAGTTGAACATTTTCTATTGTAATATGCACGCAGATCAAGCTGTTTTGCTCATCAGCTCATTTGGTTGGCCCAGGTGGAAAGCAAACAGTAAAGAGATCCTCACAATAAATCACCAAGATTACCAGGTGTTTAGGAACATCTCGTTGCCATTCAAAGGGCAGCTAAAAGATTAATTACACGCGCAATTTGCCAGTTCAGCAGAGAGGAACGCGGATTTTTCCGTGAAGTGAATGACTTCTTTGAGCAAGTGACTGCTATTTCTGGCAAAATGCGTCCTCAGATGTTGGCTAATGATAAAAAAGATATTATTCGTGCTGAAGTTGAGCGTATCGTGGTACCTCGTTCAGCTTATCTACCGTTTAATCCTACCTTTCAAGTGGTAGCTATCAATCGTGACTCTGGTACTCCGATGCAAAGCGCTGCTAAATGCCCCTTCCTCCTTACATTTAGGTGTGTACCGTACTCCGGTCCAGACCAACACTTCCAACAGCGTCGGCAATAGCGTAAACAAAACACTATCCATGTCGATTCAGATGATGATTCCCTACCTCAAGAGAATATACCAAGTCCGATACAGAATATGAGTGTAACAGGAAGTCGTATCGGTCGCACAGTCAACAATCCAATTATTGCCAATTTAGTGAGAGCAGATAGCAGATCCTTTGGGGGAAGTATAGAGAGAAGTCGAAACAAGATCGAAGAGCGGGAAATATCCTGCATTTTTAAAGTGTTTGATGACATCCGACAGGATTGTTTGGCTCTGCAAATTATTGCTCTTTTTCAGGAGATTTTCGAAAGACACAAATTAGGCTTACAGCTATTTCCTTACCATACCTTGCCAAATCGTACAGGTCCATAACTAGATATTGGAGGCATCATTGAAGTAGTGCCCAATTGTGTGTCTCGTGATTCAATTGGTAAGACAAATGAGGAGTCCTTATATGAATTCTTCCTCAGTAATTTTGGAGCAGAGCACAATCAACGTTTCCAGTAGGCACGTGAAAACTTCATCCGGTCGCAGGCAGCTTATTCAGTTGTCAGTTATATTCTGCAGGTGAAAGATCGCCATAATGGAAATATTCTCGTAGATCGTTAAAGAGGGTGGCTGGTTCATATTGACTTTGGATTTATACTTGACATTTCTCCTGCCAATAATCTGCGTTTTGAAAGGGCACAATTTAAACTCACCGAAGAGATGATTCGCATAATGGGGGGAAGTATTGACTCTGAACCTTTCCAACTATATCTGACCCTTGTTATTAAGGGTTTTCTTTTAGCTCGCCGCTATAATGCTCACCTCATTCATATGGTTTCACTAATGGCTCGTTCTGGACTGCCATGCTTCCTATAAAAATCTTTACAAAATCTTGAGAATCGATTCCTTCTTTAGCTGAGTGAAATCTAGGCAGCATAAAAAATGCGATAGATCGTGATTGATGCAGCAGATCATTGGACGACTAACTGGTACGACCGTATTCAGTGGATGCAGCAAAAGATATACCATTGATTTGATATATGATAAATTTAGGACTGTAACTATTATTCGATTAAAGGAGTGAAACTGCAGGTAACTGTAAATAAATAAAAGAGTTGATTTGTTTGGTTCAAGGAATTGTATTATCTTTTCCATCAAATACAACTGTATATAGAATATTACGACTTCCATGTCCACCAAACCACATTTTAAATTACCTTAGACATATCATAGTCCTCGATCTTTGCCTTCACTCCAAATCCCCTATAGTTTACGACTTTCTGATCAGGGATCATCTAATACGAATATTCACACTCCAATCGCAAGTAAAATGTAAGTTAATGAGCCTTTCCCAAAAATAGGATTAGGTTCAATCGACGAGTATATGAATCAACATATACCCAGAATAACCCAAAGCTTCCTCCACTTCAAAAAGTACCACTCCTAAGATAAAGACAGAAATCACAGTAACCAGAAAATAAGGAAATCGATGTAACCACTGCAGAAAAGATAATTGTTTCTGAGGATAAAAAGAATCAAAAAACAGATGCATGCAAGGTCATTGTCTAAAGTATTTTCCGGAAAGCTTATGGGCGAGAGGTCGGCAAATTATAAACAGAACAACAGAAACAGGGATAGCGTAAAAACCCTCGTAATCTAATAAATATGGGCATGCTGGAGGAGATCATGAAGGAAATGGAGTTCAATCCTAGATCGCATACAGTCATGCTCAGAAAAGAGGAACTGGAGAAGGTACGTAACGAATACTTGCGTATCCTCCATGAAGGTCCAGATCAAAAGCACTCTAACATATTTCACTCGGAAGTAGATCGTCGAATAGAGCTATTCTATCGCATCAAAAACCAGTATCCAAGTTTGCGAAACATGATAATTCCGACTCGTAGTGAATAGTACGATGCTTTTCTGGTATACTATTCTCAGCAGATTAACCGTAGACGTTTGGAGGGGAAGATAGAAAATAATAACTACCATAAGAAAACATTTTTGATCACTGAGTTAGATAAGGAGAACTTAGAGATAAATCATATTAAGTAGGAAAGATATAGTGAGTCATTCTAAAAATTTAGGGCCTTTCGTAATTCTGCCTTGATGATTAAACAGTGTCCCAGTAAATTCGAAAAGACAAATGAAAGGTTAATCTGCGAGAACATTATGGAAATGAACCCGCCAGCCTTCATGTATATGGTCAGTCAATGTTGTTTCGATCTATTGAAGATCATCCGTTTTCGATTTCTCAGATTAACAGATGATCTTCTTTTCTTTTTTATTGACTGCCTCAGGCAAACTGGCTCTCATACCACAGCTCTCTAAAGTTTATAAATTTCATCAATGCTCGTTTAAAGTATCTTTTCTTATAGATAGATTTGGTTAAATTTAGCGATAAACTTGGCCAATTGCTTCAATAAATACCTATTCGTGCTATTCGACTTTAATCCCTTGATTTAGGAACGAGGGAGCTATCCACTATTTGTGCAGGCTTATCAAAAAACAAAGCCCTTGAGGAGTTGTCGCTACGTCACAATCGTATTGATATTCTGGGAGTTCGTAGTATGTAGTTGCTGTGTCGTTAGGTTTCAAGTCTGCGTCTACTGGACGTGCGCAACAATGACATTCCTCACTATGCGAATTTAAAGGACAAAAGTTCAATTATTCTTTTTTTCTGAACGCCATGATTTTTATTTATTTAGTTATAAATCACAAAGGAACCGATAAAGAGACATTTTAATTTATCATTAGAAGATTGAGACAAATATATACTTATTTCGGTGAAAACTATTAATCAATCATTCATCTGCTGCCATTTTATCTGGCTCGTTGTATCCATTCATATCTGAATGGTCTAGACTGGCAAGATTGCGGCTGATACGAAAAGTACGACAAATATTGGGCGAGGAAATTGTGCAGTTGAATGGTAATAGTGATTTGGGCATTCGAGTCTTATTGCTACGACTACTGTTTAGACTATTCAATCTACTTAGCATTTTACGAAGCGTACTTGTATTTCGGCAGCTCTATTCTCTACGAGTGGCAAGGTTAGTGTATTTCATTTGAAGGTGAGCGAAAGAGTCACGCGGAGACGAGGATAGCGAAGAGATGAGACCATTTCTCCGTTGAAAAGACATAAGCTCGTTTTCAATGTTTAAATTTATAGGAGTTTGAACTGCAAGACTATTTGACTATTCCTTTTCGGAATTTTGAAGGAGACGATAATCATCTCTTCTAAAATATTCCTTTGATTCCACACAAAAGGTGTCGCCATCGTTGCTAAAGTCTTATTTTCTTCCTTTAAAGATGCATTTTTCGTTTAAATTTGACATTAATTCCGCGAACATTTGCATCATGAAAGTGCGGGCTCTTTCGAAAGATACTGTGAAGGTATTTTCATAGTTTTATAACTCTTCTTTTGATGGGTTGTAGTCATTTGGCTGAGCATATATTCGTAGTATATCGTTATTCTCAATTCTTTGCTGATAAAAACCATTTTATTTACCAAAAGCTTTTATCCAAGAAAGGGCAATTTATTCAGGATTGCGACTTAGTAATTTTCGATAGGAAGAAGCAGTTGGGCAGCCACCTCCTAACTCCATCAATAATTATCTTTTAGTTTTATAAAGAGTTTATTTTAAAGTTTTCCTAAAGTTTTGAAGCTTATGTATAAGCTAAGAGAGTTGGGTGCTGGCAATGATAATGAAGATACAATTTGACTTGATTTTATGCTATAATCTTTTTAACAGGATTTATTTTTCTTTTAAAGTCCTCATTGTGTGGTTATGTTTTTGCTCATGTAACGTGTGTAGAGTATTGTTTAACTTTTAGTGGGCCACTTGCAAGGTTTGTAAACTGTAAGATATTTGTTTGTTGGCGCGCTAGTTCTGATCAAATTGATGTTCTTGTTCGTGATACAAGCGAATAATAGAACCAATTTGTTGCTAATTGGCCTCAATTCCATGTTCTTTGAAGTAGTTCATCATTTCTCTTCTGCTCATGGCTAAGACATCTTCAGTGGAGAGTAAGTCATGAAGGAACTACTATTTATTGAAGTGTCCTCCTATTTTATTATTTTTATCGAGTTTTACTAGAAAATACAATGTCCTTAATATATTTTAAAGTTCTCTAATTTTTAACCCTTTCTATTGGGTTGATATTATTTTTATTTATCTACTTATTTTCCATTTCTTCTTCAGTTCTTATTGATTATCTTTTTCTTTCACTAATCCTTTAATTTCCTCTTCAAGTGAGTGCCGCCGCTGTTTTAATCTTTCCAGTGCTTATTTCTGACTGCGTTCTTTCTTGGCGATTTAAGTAGATTCAATGAGGAAATGCTGATTTCTATTGAAAGCGCCCAACTATAAATCGCCTTCTATTTGAGTGAATTGCTATTTTTTATTTTAAATTAGGTGCAGTTAGCTGACCAATTATCTATTCTTTTACCTCAAAACTGATATCTCTCGCTATAGATCTGATGTTTTCTTTTTAAGGTCAGCATCATCGATAGACTAACCTTCTAATCGCAAGACAGTTACTCCAGACTGATTCAGTTGAGTCTGATTAGAAATCTTGCTTTTGCTTATGGTTCTTTCTGAATTGTAATTATTTCTTTGAAAAAGAGCAAGGTCTTGGCGATAAGCTAACAATTGTTGTTTTTTGTTTCTGCGAACGCCCACCAACTCACTAGAAATGCGTTTATACTGCATGATACAACATTTACCTATGCAATGAAGCTATTGGAGGCGATATCGTGATGAAATTGGGATAGAAGTTCATTATATGTGGTTTCCATTCTAAAACTATTTAATATGCAAAGATGAAGTTTATTTAAAACCAATCAAACTCATGTGTGTTGCCTCACTTTTCGGATGTAAGTGTCAATGGGACTGATAAAATATACTTGATGCTATTCAAAATGTCCTAAATTTTAAATGAAAACTCTTTCCAGCTTTCTTTTATATTTGGCCCTTTTCCTTGTTTAATTTGGGTGTATCTGCTCTGGTTGGCTCACCAAACTTCAATTTTAAATTTAAAAAGTAAGTAGCTTGCCTATAATGTAATAATTTAATTTCCCGTTTTTAGAATATTAGCTCATGACTAAGGAAGTTTTAAACATAAATTGATTTTATATGCAGGAAGTGAGTGACCGTCGTAAAATTCGGGCCCTCTACAAGCCTCCCCCTGAGTAGGACAACTCCAAAAACTATTGCCTACTCGTTACTGTCATCCTTATCTCTATGGTTTTCATTGCTGGTGAGGTTATCGGTGGAACAATTGCTGGTTCAATTGCAATTATATCTGATGCCATCCATCTGGTAAGTGACTTAGTGGGATTCATCTTTACCTTTGTGTTTCTATACCTCAGCAAAAAGGTCATGAATGAGAGAGTTTCCTTCGGCTATCATCGGATGTAGCTTTTGGGAGCATTGGCTAATCTTTTCATTGTTTGGATTCTTGTCTTCTACATAGTTTACTAAGCCACTGTGAGACTATTCAATCAAAGCTTCGTCAAGCATCCAGCTATTATGCTTATAACTGCTGGGGCTGGGCTTATGATCAATATTGTGATGTACATGATTCTTCACAATGGTTCCGGGCACTCTCATGGACTTTTAGCTGAAGAATGTGATCATGACCATGAACATGAGCATGACCACCATCATCATGTGTCTCCTCTCAAATATTAGAAAAATAAAAATGAGATGGAGTGTTCTGACATATGTTAAGATTTGATCTGCAAACAAACTGTTATTGAAGCTCACTGCCACAGAGGTCACAACAAAAGCATTTATATACATAAATTATCAAGGAAACATTCTGAATAGGACGTTGCTCATGCTCATCATGAAAAATGTGATCACAAATATGAATGTGAATCTGAGCCAGGAAAACCTCAATGTGAACAGCAGCATTAACACCTTTCAACATGCTTTGAAAATAAAAAGAAACAGAAAACGTCTCATGTTCATCATTAAGAGCAATGTCATTCACATCATTAGGATCATGTTCATCATAAAGAAGAATGTCATTCACATTCAGAATAGAGTCATGGAAGCCCTAAACATTAAGATCATGATCATTCTCATCATCATCCTCATTCTCATCATGATGGAATTGATATATCTCATGAGAGCCATGAAAGTCATGAAAGTCATAAGTAGCATGACCATAACAACGAAGTAAAACATGTTAAGAAACAAAATATAAGTATGAAAGCTGCCACTCTCCATGCCTTATGTATGTCTATTTTATAACTTAGCTGATACAGTTCAAAGCGTAGGAGTTCTGATTGCTGCACTTGTCATCTATTTCTTCGGTTCTAATTCTGGAGCAGAGGTTACTGAATGGAATGCTTGGCATCTGTTCGACCCAATTTCAACCTACATCTTCTCGGTTCTCTCCCTTGTTTCGACTTATCCAATCATCAAGAACTGCTATTATCTCATTATGGAGTCTACACCTGATGAAATTGATTTGGATGAGCTCCGAGGAGAGTTTGAAAATATTTACGGAGTTGTAGATGTTCATGACATTCATGTCTGGGATCTAAAACCAGGAAAGACTATTATTATTGGTCATGTCCTCACAATGGCAGGAACATAGAGAGCAGTGCTGACTCAGTTGACTGACATGTGCCGACAAAAAAGAATATATCACTCAACTTTCCAGGTGGAAGAGCAAGATTTCAAAGACGATGAAGAGTATATTCTATGCCACCACGATATCCACTGATTTTCTTTATTGAAATTTGCTACTACTTTGTTTAATATATTTTAATAAATCGAGGTTATCCTCAATCACCTCATCGCCATTTCAACTTTAGACTTCGATCGTTCATTAAATAAGGATCTCTTAAAAGATGTTGAGTAAAATTTAACAGCATTTATCACTTTGCTCAGTGAAAGATTTATGGAATTATTTTAAATCAATAGTAGCAGCATTAATGGTGATAACTGAGTATTAAGTGTCAATTAGTCGTACTGAATCATTTTTTGGCTTTAGCTTGTTGGGCTCTAAGTAAGTTCATGAGGGCTTCTCTTTTCAGCTTGGCTCTGCGGTGAGTACCAAGAGCTTTCTTAGATATCTTAAGGGCACGTTTTGTATCCTTTACACTACCGGCTTTCAAAAATTAGATGACTCTCTTTTAATAAGTCGACACACCACTAACCTCGCCGATAACTTGACGGATCAGACGTACTCTCTTTCCAATGCGACCCTTCTTGGCTGCTTGTTTCTCAACTGGCTTTCCCTTTTTTACAGCTACCTTGAACTTGGTGATGGGGTGCCCTTTGTTTTGACCTATAGCGATCACAGAGGGGTGATTTTTCGCCATAATAATCTAATATAATTAAAATAATGAATAAATTACGATTATATATATAAAGAGCTAACTCCTCCATTTTGACAGAGAAATAATATTTCCCTTATATTATTGATTTACCTATATTTATAGATCTATTTAATCAAATACTCACCGCCATAAATATTTAATCGAAACAAAAAAAATGATCGATGAAAACAATCCGGCAAGTCATTAAAATATCATAGCAGAGGCCGAATAAGTCAACAATATTTTCACGGATGTTATTAGTTCTATATGTATGAAATAATAAGAGGAAGTATGCAAACATATCATGAGCCTGAATAAAGTAAACTTCAATAAAATTACATACAGTGAACTTATCGGACTTAAATTACTACCAAAAATAAACTTCATCCAGAACTAAATTGCTTCCTCCGCTGAGTTGACCTCTGTGATCATCGCAAAAAAAAACGATTTGGTGAACATAATAAAATTGGGTTTGCGAGATGACAGTATGTTTAAACTCATTTACGAATAGTAATGATTTCTTTGTCACTAATATGTTCAATAAAAATTAGTTATTGAATTTTCTGTCTTACATTTATACTTATCTTTTGATAGCAAATTATTAAGTCATTGAATAATGCAAAAATTGAATCACTTCAAATTTGGATAATTTAGGCTCAAATTTCTGGGTTTGTGATAGGATTATACTTTGAGTTGAGGGAAAGAATCTTTTTAACTTCTTTTGGGAGTGCTGGTTGATCTTAATGGTTGAGGTTATTGAGAATTTACCACTGAGTTGAAGCCTACAATGCGTCCAATCTTTTATTGGCTATTTGGGGGTTATGGATTATAAAGTTTTTCCAGTTGTTATTGATGGCTAGTCTCTGTTTTATATCTCTTATGATGAGATAAAGGTATAGCTTGATACGTAATTCGATTGAACATGCGTGATAGTTCTTGAACCCTTTTGCTTTCTTAATACTCCAAGTATTCTCTCTGCAAATTGTAATATATTAGTTCTTGATTTTTTAATTCCTTTTATTTCTACTCCCTCTCTCGAATCTGTTGATCATAGCTTTGCTGAAGTAGTTTTCTTTGTTCATATCGTCTTCTATTCTTTCTGCTATTCTCTTCGATAAGATCATTCAGCATATCTCTGTTTGTCCTGTCTGCTGACATTTCAAATTCTCCATGAACAGCCTGCTGCTTTTTTCGTTTTTACTAAATAGCTTGCAAATTATAGATAAGAATGCTATGCATATGTTTTTTCTTGATTCGTTGCAACTCCCGCTCTTTCTCAGTAGGAAACCAATGACTCATCCTATTTTATTTCGAAACAATAAATTATATTTAAAGAAAAGCATAACTTAACAATAAAGGGAGATAGGCATCAAACAAGCGAATTATTTCAATTATATTAAGGGCATAGCAATTCCTGCCCCATATTAAGAAATCTATTGTTTAAAATAATCATGTTTATATGGTTACTAATTATGTTCATCATTTGATATTTTAAGTCCCTTGATAGAATAATAAAAAAGACATGCTCATCACGCTGAATATTGGTAAAATTATTAGATATTGCCTCTAGAGGAATAAATTGTTTATATTACAACTCTCAGCTGGTGGCGGTTTTCGGATTAAAATAATTTTTTACAAATCAATATTATAATTCAGAATATGCAAGACAAAAATATCAGACACCCAATTCCGCTTTAATAATTAAGTAGCAGATAGTTGCTCAAAGAACATCTAATTCTCTAAAAATTTCTGAAGCATTTATCTTCCAATAATCTGCCCACTCTCCATGATGACAATGCGCTAAAAGTAACGAAGATTCAAAATCTTCTTCTGGAATAAAACGTGGCTGCCTTTCGAGAAGGTAAATACGAAGCCTATATGATTTCAAAAATGGACTCTCTTAAAAAAGAGCAAAGGAGGCCAAAATGAAATATGTTTGATGGATGAACTGTTTGCATTTCCCTTATTAATTGTCGTGTAAATGTAAAATTGTTAGTATTTAAATTATCTGTATCATGCCTATATTTATAGTCCCGTTCCATTGTCGACTTAAGAATATTATTAGCCACTATTAGCTTATGTTTACAATTTTTAGGTTTTGAGAATTGGATCATCTGTTGATCTTTGCTTTTAGCCTCCTCGTGAGCGGATTTATCGAACAACTGGAATGCTAATTATAAAAGTTAAAATTATAAGGACGATTATCGTTTGGGTATCCATTATTTGGTCTTTTGGTAATTAGGGATCTTACTCGACGAGTGTGTTGAGGAGCTGTTATTTTTATGGTGGTCTTTCATCTGCTGTTCTCAACTGAAGATTGGTGGACTTTTCTTATTTTTTCATACTAACGCTCCCTTATGATTTTGATGTTTCACCAGATTCCAACGTAGCATATGACGTTTAAAACTATTCCTATTCCTATCGAACTGGGAAATAAATATGACTGATATCTGCATCAGATAAGATTTTGGTTTAAGTTATGATCTATTTTTATGTTATTTTTTCTTACTCATTTGATAAGTCTGTAGGTGGTTTGGTTTCATCAATTTTTTAATTAAATAGAGATTATTCAGATTTATATTCGTAGTAATGCACATGTTATTTTGTTGATTCTTATCCATTTACTGCATAACTATCTGCGGGACTCAATATATCTTAACCTTTCTTATTATTAACCGATTCTTCTGTGGAGGTTGCATTCATATTTTAAGTTTTTATTGGTTAATTCAGTTAGTTCTTACTATCTCCTGTTTACACAAGCTTATTGAGTGTTATTTTAGAATTATTAGTTTATTAGTTTGCTATCGACTGTGAATTTGATTGTGCAGGAGTTTCTTCTTTCTCGATTGGAATTATTTTTATTTCATCCTATCTATGATCAATTTATTTTCCATATTCAAAGTTATCATTTTTTAAAGAAGATGTCTCCTCTTTGGCATTCTTTTTATCTTATTCCTCTTTTACATCTTGGGGAGATTCGATTACAGTTAAATTTGTTTATCCTTTTTTCGTACTCTCCGAAATCACGTTTATCTTTTCTTCATTTTGCTTCGAAGAACTATCTTGCTCAATTCCTGAATTAGGCTCCTAGTTTTATATTTTAATTATTTTTATTTCAGACTAGAAATTAATGTCTTGCAAAGCGTTATTTGTTTAAGGCTTGATTGTTTCCGATACTTTAGTTTTTTTTATCATTTTTTACGCATCCTTTTATTCCTTCTATTATAAATTGTCAATTTTTTCCTGATTTGAAGTGATTAGATTATTATCTTCTTTTAGAATATCTTTTTGTTGTGCATTAGCCTATTTTTGCTAAATTTGATTGATAGGATGTATGGTGGTAATTCCATCAATTTGTGTTTTTTCAATTTTTATTTATTTTTCATTGCCATTCTGCTATTTTTCAACTGTTGGTAATATTTATGTTTGAATTTATTTTTGTTTGATTTCAATTGCTGGACTTTATTTAATATTTTTTTAAATAGATTATTTCTCTTTATTATTTTAGATCCTTTCCACAATATTAACACCCTTTTCAGTATCTTATGGGGAACTCTTAAAACCATTCACTGGATCTTTAATTTTATCATTAACTTTGATTAAATCTTTTTCTTGATTGTTCGGTTGAATATTTTGTTTTTCATGGTTGGAATCACCTATATCTTGTTTTTATTTAACTTTTTATATCTTTTTATCTGATAGTTATTTTAACTTTATCTTAGAACCATTAGTCGAATTATTTTTTTTGTTTATAGCTTGCCCTTATTTCTATTATGGCTTTTCTGTATTATCTTTCTTCTCTAATTTTTAAGTCTCATTTTTTTTTTCACCATCGTTTTTTAAAATATTTTTGACTGTCTTATTCTTATCTTTGCTGGCAATTTCATTGGTTTTCAACTCTTTACTAATTGGTATTGAAGGTGTTGGTGGTTAGTTTTAAGTTGTTGATAGGACAATAGGTGTCAGTTTGTGATTACTGGGAGCGTTATTTTCTTATGGGTTGATTTCATCTTTGTTTGCCTCTGAACTTGCATGATCTTAAGGGTTTACCTTATCTTTTTAACTAGTGCCTGAGATTGTAAGACATATGATTACCGCTATTACTAAAAATCGAATGTTCATTTATCAAAAAAATTAATATCGTCGTAAATACAGAAGGAAATGCTATATAAGCTAAATCGTCCGCTGATTTTATAGGAAAAATTAAATTCTATTATAAAAATCATTTCCTATCATTCGAACAGCCCCAAACTATATTTTGTAATTGTTATAGTTCTCTTTCATTGATTTATCTGTTTTATTTGTTTTCTATCATTATCAATAATTTGGATAACAGTGGATTCTTCATAAACGATGGACCATTTTGAAAATAAAAGTTTATTAAGTGCCATTTTGCTAAAGGAAGTTGACCTTAATAGTTATCTGTGAGATACAGACCAGTTTAAGTTGATTCAAATTCCTTTGAATTGTCTGTCTAAAATAAACATAGTAATTACTTTTATAATGCCTCGTTCGTTTGTCCTCACATCAATATATTGAATATTTTTTCTCCTTCTTCTTAGATTCCTCAATATGTATCAATTAATATAATTTCCTTTTTAATCAAATGGATATAAAATGTGCTTGATTCCAAAAGCATCGATATTTTTAAAAATCTTCTAAAAAATCAAATCCATCTTTAAAACCTGATCCTTCCCAAAAAAGTAAATCTCTAGATCATCAAAATGAACAAAATTATTTTTCTTTAATTATTTTTATATTCATTTATCATTTTACTTTCAATGGATATTTAGAATTATCTCATGCTCCTTCGTCTTCAATTATTCTAAAGATCAAGCAATTATATATTCTTCTAATTTATGGAATCATATTATTTTGATATTCTATTTCAATATGGAAAGTGTCGAACGTAAAGACAACCGTTTACTGAGCTAATTGGTTGATCTCAAACTTTAAAATAACCAGAACTAACATTCTCAAGAAGATGTAAGAAACTATTAATCTAGGGAAAACGAAAATCCAGAAAGATGGTGGCATTGAGAGCCATTTACGACAATGAAATTTATTAAAATTTCATTGAAATAGTCCAAAAAAAAACACCAAATGATAAGCTTCTAATACTAAAAAGCCTAAAAAATCATTTTACCCTTTCGCAACTCATTGAAGATAAGTAAATGAAAGACCTTCTACTTTAAAAATTCAAGCTTTGCAAAGTTATGGAGGGTCAATACCTGATGAAACAGAATAGCAATGCGAGCTCTTTCTTTATACTTCATGAGGGAAAATTAACGGTCGAAATAAATGGCGTTGTTAAAAGACACATCTAGCCAGGAGAAGGATTTGGATAACTTGCTCTTTTATACTCAGCGCCAAGATCTGCTTCAATCAAGGCCTTAAAGTCGTCATTTTTATGGTTTATTGATCGACAGACCTTTAGAAATGCTATTGCCTCAATGCTCACTAAAAGCTATAAAGAAAACAGAGTTTTTATTGAGAAAAATTCGTTTTTCAGTAAATAATTTGTTAATTTAGAATATCTTACTCATTAACAGAAAGACAAACTCGCTTCTATTGCTATCAATCAAAGATTCTAAAAAAACAGTGAAATTTGCAAAGAAGGGGAATTAGCTGCTTCCATGTATATACTTAAATCTGGAAAGCTCGGTAAATATAAAGGTAATTAATTCAAAGGCTCTATTTCGAAAGGATAGTCGTTTTAAGAATATGCGACTCTCACAAAGGGGTGCTTGAGAAAGCAGACGATCAAAGTTATTGAATAAGCTGAAGTAGTGGCTTTAGGAACTTAAGATATTGAAAATGCCCTTGGAAAGAGTCTCCCTCTTATTATTTTAAGAAATGAAGCAAGAAACGCTTTGAAAAGTTCAAAGACGTTTTAAAAATTGAGTGAATAATATATTTAGAAGGCTCTTGACTGCTTTAAGCTTAAAAATTCTAAGATTGGAGAATATCTCATTAAAAAGGATGACCTCTGTCGAAATTTAATATTCTTTGTAGCTGAAGGTCAATATCTTATATCAGACAGTAGCAAAAGGGCTCTTATCTATGGATAAAATTCTTTCATTGACGCCAACTGCACTTACAAGTGTGATATTAAAATGAAATAAAATGGAAAGATAGCATGGACTACTTTGGATGAACTAGTGAAATCTTTTGGATGCTCGCTGCATTAAGCTTTGGAGAACAGTTAATCTGTCTCCAAGATTATGGAATTGCAAAAGAATAAGCAAACAAGTTTGAATTAAATGGCCAAAAATCTAAAGCTAGAAGATTTTCAAGTTTTGAAAAAATTAGGATAGGGTCAATTTGGCAATGTCTTTCTGGTATCAGATCGCCGTAAATAAAGTTTCTATGCTCTGAAATGCATTTCCAAGCAGTAAACAATTAAAACTAAGCTTTAAAAGCATGTGATGAATGAAAAACAAGCCCTTTCCCTTCTTTCATCTCCTTTTGTTATGGAATTTATCCGCTCTTACAAAGATGAACATTACATATATTTCCTCACATAGTTTATTAATGGAATCGAACTTTTTGATGCCATTAGATTGATTGGATTGCTGAATCCAGATCAAACTCTATTCTACAGTGCGCAATTACTACACATAATCGAAAAAATGCACTAGAAATCCATTGTTTACAGAGATCTTAAACCTGAAAATGTAATGGTATGCTCTGATGGATATGTTAAACTCATTGATTTGGGTACCTGCAAAAAAATTAATGGCACAGAAAAGACATTTACTATGATAGGAACACCTAACTATATGGCTCCTGAGACCTTAGCAGGAAAAGGATACTCGTTTCCTGTCGATTTGTGGTCGCTTGGAATCGTCATATTTGAATTTATGGCTGGATATGTCCCATATGGAGAAGATGCTGAAGACCCTTTACAAATCTATCAATAAATTCTCAAGAATCCTTTAAAGTTCCCGAAGCATATGAAAGATTCCAATTTAAATGCTTTAATAACCCTTTTGCTGAATAAAAATCCAGAATCTCGCTTAAGTGGTTCGTTTGCAAGTCTCAAGAAGCATCCAGCTTTCTAAAAATTGGATTGGGTATATTTAATTTTATTTAGTTTTAACTAATCAGCAAAAAACTTAAACCAGTCTATCTCCTCCCAGAAAGTAAACTTATTGATTTTAACAGTCTGAAATCAAAATCAAAACCACTCAACTAAATTCTAAAATATCCCTCTAAAATTACAATAGCCCGAAAAGATCTTGCTCCAAATTGGGATTCTGTTTTTTGATCTCAAATATCTACTTATATATTTAAGATATATGGATTTTAATATTTAAATGATTCATGAGGATATGGTGATCAAGCAATGGGATATGAGGCAGCCATCTGGATTCCGCATTTTCCCTTTCCATCTCCAGATCTTTCAATGTAAATGTATCCACTGGATCCCCAAGTGGCTCCCCAGGAATTTTTAACTTTAAAGTGGTTCTTTCCGTTAAGAGCTCCATATCCGACTGCCAACACTCCGTGGTCGAGATTGGTTCCGCAGTTACCAGTATAAACACCACTCTTATAAAGTTGGAAGGAGAGGTGATTGGCTTGAATAGCAACAGAAACTGGGTTAAGAGCAATAGCAGCTCTCAAAGCAAGTTCACTGTCAACAGTAACTTCAGTGCAGTCGCTGATTGTCCAAACCTTATCTGCAACATTGTATTTGCAAGTGGAACCAACTCCTTTGTAAGGATATTTTTATTCAGTAGTAATTCCATTATCTTTAACGTAGAAGAATGATAAATTCATGAGTCCTCCGTTGCAGCCATTGTTTCCGTAGGAGTGAGAGCAGTCGACCAATTGTTGCTCAGAAAATGAAGTGAGAGTTTTAGCTGCAATGTAGTGAGCTCCTTCTAAGGAACCTGTTGAGGAGAAGGCCCAGCATGAACCACATTGTCCCTGATTTTTGATAGCGGTAACAGCGCCTTTTGCGCTCCAGTCTGCCTCAGAAGGGAGATTGGCGGTAGGTGCTTGACCTCCAGTGCATTTAGTAGTTGCAGAGGGAGTGGGGAAGGAGATGAGGTATTTGGCACTGAATTCTTCAGTGGGCATATCAGCAAACTCGTTCATTTCTAGGTCAAAGCTTTCAAGTCCAGCTTCGTATCTTTGATTGTGAGCTTGAACATAGGCTAAGTTTTCCATCCAGATAGCTAATCTGTATGATTCCTCCTTAACAGAATATCTTTTGTTGAACTTGAGCTTCCAAAGATCAAAGGAATGGTTTTCCAAATCAGCTTCTGGCTGACCGAGGTTGTAAAGTGATATCGCAGCGGCTGCTAGGACGACCAGCAATACTATTTAAGTTTTTCCCATAGTAAGAATTATGATCAAATTAAACAATGATGCTAAGATATAACTGATAAAATTTTGTTTCTAAAAAAATGCCAATAATGGTTAACATATCAAGTGAATTAGCTTTATTATTCCAATTATCAATGAGTTACAGCTTTGTTTAAAAAATTAAAGAAACCCCTTATAAAATATATTGACATTGATCCTTTATTTTTAATAAAATGAGCAGCAACATAATTAAATAAAATTAACAGAATACTTCAAGAGTCATGCTTCAGGAGAAATTTTATAAAACTATATAAGCTGCATCAAGAGACAAAAATGCAATTATATATGATCTAAAGGTAATAAAAACTGTTAATTGTAATTTTTATTCCAATTATTAATTGAAGACTATTTCATCTAAAGTTAGGTCAACTGAAGTTAATTTAACTCCTTCTTATGCTTTCGAGTACATCATTTGATTCATCAAATAAAACTAAAATATCATTTCTTTTGCCGAGTGGATGCTTCATTCGATTAATTATCTGATGACTAAGAAGTGGCTTATTATTGATGTTTTTTCTTTGATTTTCCCTGTCTGATCTCATTCAAATATGATTGTCCAAGTTTAACCTTTGCGAGTGCGAGTTATCTCTTGATCTAAAACAAATTTTATTCAACCTTTTAGTCTTTAATTTCACAGTTGCACTATTTCTTTGTCATTTTCTCTAGTTTTTTTATATATCCCTTCAAAAATTAATTTTATTGACTAAATTTATGGATTTGCTGCTTCATTTTTATTTCATTAAGGCGATTGTATTCGCTAATCTCCTTAGAAAAACTATCTAATTCCTTGTTTTTCTGCTCGATTCCTCTCTCCTTTTTATTCATCTCCTCCTTCTCAGAATAAATCTTATCCAACTCTCTCTTCAAATTGGCAATTATATTTTTCTTTGACTTTACTTCTTCCTCCAGCAATTTGCTTCTCTCCTCAATATCTATTTTTTAGATAAGACTAATCTCCATATTTTTTTATTTTTAGTACTTGAGCATGGATATCTCCTTTCTCAGTTTTGTATTTTAGTCAATCATTTTCTTCAATTCTTCCTCCACGCGCTTTTTATTATCTTTTTATTGTTAGATCAATATGCCTTGCTCTCTGATAGTTTGTTCATAATTGATATTTGAACTTTCGCTGCTTGCTGTTTTTTATCGGGTGAAAGTTTACATCAAATACCGATCAGTCACAATCGCCAGTTTACGTTTATATTAATTGATTTCCAATTTAAGCAGATCGACCTCTCCGACCCATTCCTTTTGAATCAAAACTTTTTCTTTCTGCAAGCTGCTAATTTCTTCTTTAAGGCTCTGTATGGTGCTTTGAAATAGATTTGAGTTATCTTTATGAGTTAATTACAATCTTATATTCTCCTTGTTCCGTCTGGATGATTCGTTCATCATTTTAGTATTAATTTATATTAAGAGCAAATAATATAGATTAAATTTGGCCGATAATTATCCATTTTTGCTGAAAGAGTATTATCTTTTCAGCTATAACAGATTGATGAAGATAAATATTTACATTTTCAGTTTTATAATATATGTTTTATAAGCCATCAAAAAGATGAAGGATTATTGTGCTTAGTTTAATTTTGTCAACATATTTTTGTTTAAAAATTAATATAAGCATCGATCATAAATTTAGGTATTATTCAAAATTGTCGTTTAGATCCAAACCAATTCTTTGGTGAATAGAGTCAGTCACCAAATCAACTTTTGATATAGTGTCCTTTCCCCTAAATTTAAGTCTTCTTTTTGTCGAAATTGACCTTCTTTTTGATATTATTTTTCCTTTTTTAGTTTAATTTTAACTCTATTCATATTTAAATTTTCCTATGCTCTGGTCTTCCTCAGATTCCTTTTCAAATTCAGACTACTGTTAATGTTTTTTGATTTCAAAGCTTTGGAAAAACTCATTTTATGTTCGAAATAACTGACCATCTATGTGATTGTTGTTCAATTTAGAGGGATGAAGATGATTAATTTTTGAAATATATGCGGATTAGGGATGATGAACTAAACAAGTTTCTGATCCTATCTTTTTCTTTCTTCCTCTTTTCTTATTGACTGCTACATTTTAATGACCTTCTTCCTCATTACAGTCATTGTTGTCAAGAATGGCCTCGAATAAAGATTTGTCTTCTGTGTGATTCGATGAAAAATCGATCTCTTTCAGTGGTGAATCAAACTATCTCTAGTTTTCCATGTCTTCCTCGGCCTATTAGCACATGAGAGTATTTTATTTACTTGATTTTCTCTTCAGAGTGAGCTACATATAACTTATATAAATGGATTTAGATTATTTTGGGGGCAATAAAATAATTATATAAAGTCTAAACTACTTGATGAGTAAAAAATAAAAAAGGATAATTTTATAATTTTGGGTTTGACCTCAATCTATTTGGGTCCTTCAAATCGAAAAATCATGAGAATTAATGACGCAAAAGGGTGTTATATTAAATACTCCATCTTAAATATTGTTTTTATTTTATTCAAGCAAATCAATAATCATAGTACTCGCTTCATTGATATGTCACGCTTATGTAATCATATCTAACTCATAATTTTAACTTTAATATATAGAATTGTACGCCCTAACCAATCAAAATTGGCATCATATAAAAATGGATTTATGGAATATAAAAGCGCACTTAAATCAAATTCAAACATAATAAATTCAAACTATGGCCAGAACAAAACAAACCGCCAGAAAGTCAACTGCTCAGAAGGTTCCAAGAAAACAACTCGTTGCACAAAAAATTGCAAGAAAGAGCGCTCCAGTCACAACTGGTGTTAAGAAACCCCACAGATTCAAACCTGGAACAGTTGCCCTAAGAGAAATTAGAAAGTATCAAAAGTCCACTGATCTTCTTATCAGGAAGCTGCCTTTCCAAAGACTTGTAAGATAAATTGCTCATGAGTTTAAGCAGGAACTGCGCTTCCAAAGTTCAGCTGTGTTGGCTCTCCAAGAGTCTGCTGAGGCCTATCTCGTTTCACTATTCGAAGACACTAACTTGTGCGCCATTCATGCCAAGAGAGTAACAATCATGACCAGAGATCTTCAATTGGCCAAGAGAATTAGAGGAGATAGATTCTGAAATGATTTACATCCCTCATGCTCATTAATTTTATCATCTTCATAAAGTTTACTTAAACTGTCTTTAAATGTTGAGATAAACCAATTATTGCAGGCTTTCTGTATATCTCTTCCTATTATGTTTTGATATTTTAAAATCATTCTTAAAGATTAATTATTCATCAATCAATCATTTTTTGATCTTTGCTTAGAAATCCTTATCGCAGGTATATCTTCTGCCTCCTCTCACTTGTCGATCCACTGCTACTTGTTTGGCCCCATCAACTGCATAATCATTTAATCCAGTATTGATATTGTAAAGGTAATGATACCCTTCAATCTTATTAACTCTTTGACAGGAGAGTTCCATCAATGGAAAATATATTGCGAAGTCATAGGTAATTCTGAAGAATTTACCATCACCATCTTGTAAATCCTTAGCCTCTATCTTTCTGAATAGTTCTGTCTTATAAGTTCTTAAATGAGAAAATCGCTGTGACGACTGCCGATAAGCATTACTACTTTTTTCAGAATCAGAATATTAAGAAGTAAATCCGACATTGATGGTTCTTTACTGATCATACCAATAAAAGTTAGAGTAAAGGACTCCAGATTGAAGCCGTTGGTATCCTGCATTGAATATCTTAAGCACATTTTTACCAATAAACTCATCATCTCCATCCAAATTAAGAACTACTGAATCGTGACTGCAGTAGTAATGTGTGGCAATGTAGATATTCTCAAGAGCAGTTCTTCGTATAAAATTTTATCGATACGCGTAAAGATTTTTGTTGACATTGTAGAAATTAAGATATTTTCTGTAGACTTAATCGCTACCATCATTGGAAACATCATTGATAAGCACAACAAAGTAGTTCGTGTAATTTTGAGTAAAGATCGAGTTGAGATTGTACTATATACGGAATTTGGCATTATTGTTATAACTTGGAACGACAACACACATTGGTATTTCTGTTGTGAAGTCACTCAACTTGTGAACGGCATTAATCCTTTAGTATTCTTCCATTTCCATTCGTTTTTGCTCCTACTCTAATGTTTTATCGACCTTGAAACTATACTTTATCAGAGGGAGACTTTCAAAATTATTTTTTCCTGTCATAAAGGTAACTCTTTTGTTGTAAAATTAAATTCTCTATTTCCGAGCATCTTCGCTTGCGTAGAGCACCTGATCTATCCTAAGTTTAATAAAAAATACGTTTTTCCTTCTTTGTTCGTCATTAAATATGCTATTTAGCTTTTATCCCCAACGCTTACGGGCTGATTTCCGCAAGGTTGAGTTCGAAATTCGGAAATTGTTTACAGATCAGGAGTTAAATAGTCTGGCTTAGGTTTGTCACTGGGACGTTGATCAGGTTTATAGGGATCGGGGATAGAACTTTATGAGAGTTGTCCACACTAGCCTGAAACACTTGAGGTAACTTTATTATTTGGTGCTGACTGTTGTACTGTATTTGTGGCTTGTGCCCTTATACTCTTTTAGGATTAAATGTGGTTAGAAAACTAGTTCGTTAATGCCGATACTTTTTAAATAATATTTGCCCCTTTTTATTCTAACTGACCTATTTTACTGTTGAGTTAATTGATTCTTTTAGTATTTTAGTTGTCATTTGAAATGGATCCTTCATTTGAATTGGTTGGGGCGAGTTGAAGAGAATAGATATACAGTAAGATCAAACAAATGCCTATGACCCATAGGAATAGGTGCGATTCCTTCTTCTTTTTAGGGATATTTATTCGCCCTTGAAATACTGATTTTGATTAAGTTTTATTGATGTCACTGTCTTACTCTTAGGGAATTGGATTGCTCATATAATAATTATGATATTTAATTAATTAAATTAGATATGCTTCATATTAATTTAAATATCAGGCTCATCACTAAATTTACAACACAAGCAATTATTTTTCCCATTTCTCCTCTTTATATCAGTCCTCAAGATTTTGCATTCTATTTATTAGTTTAGCATTTATATTGATGCGTAAAAATTTGCATATTTTTAATGCATGATACTCATTTTTATTTCAACAAGGGTTTATTCATTGCTTATAGGAGTTAAGGGATTCATTAAATTTTGATTCAAAATTATCTTTATCTTTACATTAAACGTCATTGGTTCACTTACTTTTATCATTTTTATAATTTTCAAATGAAGCGAACTGTTATTCCGATGATAAAGTTTGTTTCAAGTCAGCAGCGAGTTTAGATGAATTAGATTATTGTGGATTAAACTCTACATTTGTATTATATAAATTGTTATTCGGATTGCTTTCTTCAGTCTGCTGAATATGTTTTTTGTATCAAATTGATATTGCTTGTTCGGGATAAGTTACTTCGTACAATTTTTGATTTCTTTACCAATATTATTCCAAAGTGAATCATATTGATAGTATTTTTAGTAAATTATTGTTTTGCAAATATATTGATATGCTGATCATATGCAAACTTACAATGGGGTTGGGGTTGGGGTTGGGGTTGGGGTTGGGGTTGGGGTTGGGGTTGGGGTTGGGGTTGGGGTTGGGGTTGGGGTTGGGGTT